>JAESFO010000105.1_pt1 | contig 266051 bp, 219 predicted proteins | sample 9269421 | NCBI WGS metagenome assembly JAESFO01 (sample SAMN14502839, study PRJNA617101) | algae metagenome | isolation source: Nostoc desertorum CM1-VF14 and co-occurring heterotrophs from rocky... | place: USA: Clark Mountains, San Bernardino, California | collected 2000-06-05
TAGCTTGATAATGGCTATTTTGTACTTACTTTGTTTACCATCATACATTTCAATTGATGATGTATCAAAAAATGTCTTATATCAAGCGATGTGAATTGATTTTTTATTGTTTGTGAGAAATTTGCGTGTGTGCGTCTGATTATCTAAAGCGTTCGCTAGCAGAAGTTGCCTTAGTTAGGGTGCAAGATCCGATTCAGTTAAGCCAATACTCAGAACCTGAACCAGATATTGCCGTTGTCCGCATTGATGCGCGAAAGTACATTAATCATCATCCTGCACCCAATGAAATCTTTTTATTGATTGAGGTAGCAGATACAACGCTAGACACGGATCGCAAACAAAAAGCACCTTTATATGCTAATGCAGGAATTGCTGACTACTGGATTTTGGATGTAAATCAGCGTCAAGTTTTTGTTTTCCGCGAACCACTTTTGGAAGGCTACAATCAACAATTGATTTTGCAGGAGGATGCAACGTTATCCTTGATTGCATTTCCAGAAATTGAAGTCCAGATTAATCAACTGTTTCCATAAGTTAGGTAACAGAAATTGAGTATGAAATTTTTTAAATAAAAAGTGCGTAGGCGTAGCCCGTCGTAGACATCGCTTGATCGCATTTTATCCAAAAGACTCTCATAGAAAATATGATTGATATCTTCTATGACAACGATTCAATAATCTAATGTACAAGTCAAACCTTTATTTATGGTCTACTATTAGCGAATGCCTAGATGAAATTGCTTTCATTTTCAAGTTAGTAAATTGCACGGTCGCCTTTACAAAATCTTGCTGTTCTGGTTGCAAATGCATTTTTTCTAGGGCTTGATTCATATTATTACCAGCCCGAAGATTGCGATTAAGTTGGGCACGTTGCGGTGTATTTAAGACTGCCTCAATTTCTCTGTTTCTTCGCTGACGCACAGCCTGGAGTTCTTGGCGCTGTAAGGGAGTCAGGTTAATCTCCGACGAGGTGGAGTAGCTAGCAGTTTTGGTAGTTTGGGCGGAAATAACACCAGAAGTAGTATGGAGTTGAACGGGTGCAGCTAAGGCAATTCCCGGCATGGAAAGGACAAGAGCTAGAATAGCAGCGAACACAGAAAGCCGTTTTGTCAAGTGAATTGCCATATTCAGAAATGCCTACATCTAATTTAATGCTGAGATATAGTTAAGCAATCTTCAAGTCTTTAATTTTGAATCTTGAATTTATCCACCCTCAAGAGGATGGTAGTTCAGCTAAAAAATATTATCCGCTTTAAGGGAATCCAAAAAAACTAGAATGGCAAACTTAACTTAATTATTTTTGCTAAAATCCAAACTCAAATTCAAGTTTTTACAAAATCATCACTTGATTGCTCATTTCTGTAAATCTGTCAATGCGTAAGTCCTGCAACTAGCTTGTGATTTTATTTTAGAACACCTATCACAGAAGTTGGGCTTGATTGCATAATATCAATTATCTGTCAACGTGTAAGTTCTAAATTTAATTTCTGGAAATCCCTAACACAAAGTATGTGCTAAAAGAGATATAAATAGTGCATTAGGCAAATCTAACGCACTATTATATATAACTTCATTTAGCGCTCAAAACTACTCAGACCTTTTCATTCTGTCGATTTCGCGTTGTAATTCTTCAATTTGACGGCGTAAAGTTTCTGTTTCATTCGCAGAAGATTCTGCTGCAACATTTACTGATCCTGAAGCAGGCGATCGCTGATAATTTCCTCGGCGAATTTCTTGGTATTCTTCAGATATTGCCCACGTCCGCAAGTAATGCAAGCGTTCCACTGGGAAAGGATGGCTCAACATCGTACCCTGAGCGCCATTGTACATTAAGAATTTATACACCTGATTCAATCCATCTTCATCCAGTGCCTGATAATTTTCTGACTGCTTGATAAACTCTTGTAAACTGCATTCATTGGCATATTTGTTACTACCGCCAGAGAGCTTCATCATCGTTGACATCACAGGGTTCAAGTCATCCATGACTAGTAGTGCGGCGCGATCTGATGATAACTCGGCTTTACGCCGCCACTCAAAGAAGGCGTAAATCAAACCTTGTGTGACAATATTACCGATGCCGAAGGTCAATTCTCCCAAGGCGGAAGCAGCACTCATCGCCCACATCGCCATTTGAATTAAAATAGTATGACCACATTTAATATGCCCCAGTTCATGGGCTAGCACCGCCCGAATCTCGGCTTCGTCTAGTAAGTCTAGTATCCCTGTATTTATGACTATGTAAGGATTCTCTTGCCCCAGCGCATAGCTATTTGCTTGGGGATTTTGCGAGACAAACAGTGTCGGTTCTGGGTAAATGTCCAAATCTCGGACGCATTCCCGGAACATCTGGTAAATAGTGGAATATTGACGCGGCCCGACTTGGATGGCGTTACCCATTAGATAGACTAACTGAGGGCGTTCGTAGATAAATTCCACAAATTTACGAGCAATTAAATCAAATCCTGGTAAATTCCGTAAAGCTTGCTCGGCTTGGCGATCTAGTGGATGCCTGAAGGCTTCGCTGGAAATTCCTGTGTAAGTTGGCATAATTCAGGGTGTTGGGTCAGTGAACAGTTATCAGTAAACAATTATCAGTAAACAGTTTAGTAACTGGTAACTGAGAACTGAAAACTGAATAATAGAAGTGGGGCAATTGGAAGTAAAAGTCATTTTGTATGGAATTAAAAGCGTGTGATTGAAGCAGAAGTTCATTTTTCACTACATAACTTTTTGCGATCGCAGGCGGGGTTCCCTTCCTGGCCCCATCATTTGACGATGGCACGGTTGGTAGCACGCGCCTTGCGCCTGGGACGTAGTGCCCTAATTCAAGTAGGGGCGGTTTGTGGCTATCAAGGGCGATATCGTACTAGTTTCATAGCATCAGCCCTAATGTGGCATGGCCCTGTAATTATTGTTGCTCAAGAAGCGGTGCAGCAACTTCTACTGCGGGTGGAAATTCCCCGTTTACAGCAGTGGTTACCAGCCAACAAAGCGATTAGGACAGGTGACGCTTGGCCTAGTGCTGAGTTCCAAGGGCTACTGTTGACCTCCCCAGAAGCTTGGTTAAAAGGACAATTTGCAGGTGGCGATCGTTTTCCCCAAGGCATCCCCACAATTATTGATGGGGTAGATGATCTAGAAGATTGGGTGCGTCATCAACTTACCCAAGATATTCAACCCGATGATTGGGAGCAACTCATGCTGGCTTGCCCAAATCAAGCTGAGGTAATTCGTGAAGCAAGGATACAACTTACACACCAACTTTTTCAGCATCCTGTCAATCCATATCAGTGCTACCTAATTTCCCAGCCAGAAATAGAAATTTTAAGCCGTCTGTATTTGGCTTTAGATCCAGCCAACCTCCCAGATAATTGGAAAAATTTCTGGCAACAATTTCAAACCCTTGATGAAAATCTTTCTCCCTCTGCCTCCCCTGCTCCCTCTGCTCCCCCTGCCCTCTTCTGGGCAACTATTGCCCATCGACAAGGTTTATTTTCTTTACACTACGCGCCAATGGAGTTAGGTGAAATCCTCTCACCTATTTGGCAGCGACAACCAGTAGTTTTAATTGGCAGCGCTATCGAACCAGAAACTGAAGCTCCTCTTTTCCGACAGCGCCTTGGTTTGGACGATTTAACTTGTCTGAAGTTCTCTGCGGATCAAGCAGAAGCAATTCAACTGTATGTACCTTATAAATTACCCTTACCTAACACGCCAGAATTTCAAGCGGCATTTATTCACAAAGTCCGCACACTGGTTTGTCTAAGCGCTACAGCAACAGGATTAACGGTTGTCTTGGTGGGAGATGTACCACTCAAGTCTCAAGTTGCGACAATTCTGGCTTCAGAATTTGGTTCGCGGGTGCAAGTAGAAAAAACTTGTTTAGATGAAAATGGTATTTTGATTAGCGGTTGGGATTTTTGGCGAGAACATCAACGAGTCTTGCCAGCACCCCATCTGTTAATTATTGCTACTTTACCTTTACCATCTTTAGAAAATCCGCTAGTAGCTGGTAGGGTAGCTCGTTATAAGCGATCGCATCAAGATTGGTTCCGTTTATATTTGTTGCCAGCAGCCTTGAGTGAATTACAAAGAGCGATCGCTCCAGTCCGAGAAAGTCAAGGTATTGTTGCTTTACTTGATAGTCGTGTAGTTAATCGCAGCTACGGCGCTCAAATTCTTGCTGCCTTAAGCCCTCTAGCCCGCATTAACTATCTCGACCCCAGTCTGTTTTCTAACACCGATGAAGAAAATTCCGCTTAAAGTTCAGTTATTAATGCCCAATGCCCAATTTACATTTTGTCAATTAAAGCGCGCTCGTCTAAAAGCAAGCACTATTATCAGTTTATTGCCTCTCTGTAGCTATGATTCCTGGCAAGATAAATTTAGATAGAACCTAAGTAAAAATTTGAGTTGCTGATTATGGGTGAAGCAAAGCGTCGTAAAACCACACAAGGGGAAACATACGGTCAAGAGACTCGCATCTTGCCTTGGCTTCCCATCACAAAAAAGCAAGCCGAATTATTTGTCAGTTGGACAAGTCGTGGTGCTTGGATAGGCATTGGACTTATGGTTGTAGCATGGGCAACCATCCGTTTCATCGGCCCAGCCTTCGGTTGGTGGCAAGTAGTCTACTAAATGCTGCTGTAGATCTACGTCGTAGGGATTTAGCAATGCGCTTTACCCCTACGACAGATGTGATTTTTCACAATACCCATATTTGGTATTTCCTGTCAATGCGTAAATTCTAAATTGGAATTTTCCCGCAGGTTTAGTCAGTACATGCTCTACGTCTTAGGTCTATCTTTGTAGTATGTAAAGAAGCACTTTTGACCTGAGATTATGCCCTCCTCTAAAAAACCCCTCACCTACCCATCCAGTCACAAGAGCAATCAAGCCGATAACTACCACGGTACTTTAGTTGCAGATCCTTACCGTTGGCTAGAAGATCCTGATTCTGAAGAAACAAGGGCTTGGATTGAAGCACAAAATCAAGTTACTTTTGGCTACTTGAGCGAAATCCCTACCAGGGAAAAAATTAAACAGCGCCTCACCAAACTTTGGGATTATGAAAAATATGGTATCCCTTTTAAAGAAGGCGAATCTCTGCAAGACGGTTCCACCGAACGCTACTTTTATTTCAAAAATGACGGACTGCAAAATCAAAGTGTCCTCTACACTCTGAAAACCCTAGACGACCAACCCAAAGTTTTACTCGACCCTAATAAACTTTCAGAAGATGGGACTGTTGCTCTTTCGGGATTGTCTATTAGCGAGGATGGGAAACTTTTAGCATACAGTCTATCTGCCTCTGGTTCTGATTGGCAAGAGTGGAAAGTACGCGATGTCGAAACTGGTGAAGACTTGCAAGACCATCTGAAGTGGATTAAATTTTCTGGTGCATCGTGGACACATGATAATCAAGGTTTCTTCTACAGTCGCTACGATGAGCCGAATGAAAAAACTCAATTAGAAGATGTTAACTATTATCAAAAGCTCTATTATCATCAACTAGGTAAACCCCAATCAGAAGATGTACTAATTTACCATCGTCCTGACCAAAAGGAATGGGGTTTTAGTGGCGGTGTTACTGAAGATGGACGCTATTTAATAATTTCAATTTGGCTAGGTACTGACTCCAAAAATTTGGTTTTCTTTAAAGATTTGACTAACCCTAATGCTGAAGTCGTAGAACTAATTAACCAATTTGAGGCAGATTACAGCTTTATCGATAATGATGATAGCGTGTTTTATTTCCGCACAGATTTAAATGCACCACGAGGAAGAGTTATTGCAATTGACACTAAAAGCCCTGCACCAGAAAATTGGCGAGAAATCATTCCCCAATCAGCAGAAACGTTAGAAAGTGTCGGGATACTCAATAACCAATTTGTTGCTGATTACCTCAAAGATGCTCATAGCCAAATTAAAATATTTGGCCCCAAAGGTGAGTTTATTCGTGAGGTAGAATTACCTGGACTCGGTTCAGCCGGAGGTTTTGGAGGAAAGCGTCATGATACCGAAACTTTTTATAGTTTCACCAGTTTCACCACACCAGGAACTATCTATCGCTACGATATGATAACTGGTAAAAGTACTGTTTTTCGCCAGCCACAAGTAGATTTTAATCCTGATGATTACGAGACAAAACAGGTTTTTTATCAGAGTAAAGATGGTACTAGGGTACCCATGTTTATCACCCACAAAAAGGGCATTAAATTAGATGGAAACAACCCAACTTATCTCTATGCCTATGGTGGTTTTAATGCCTCTATGACACCTGGTTTTTCTGTGAGCCTGTTGGTGTGGATGGAAATGGGTGGTGTCTATGCTATGCCTAATATACGCGGCGGTGGAGAATACGGCGAAGAATGGCATCAAGCAGGAATAAAGGATAAAAAGCAGAATGTCTTCGATGATTTTATTGGCGCTGCTGAGTGGTTGATTGCTAATAAGTATACAAAGACTGAGAAGCTAGCGATCGCAGGCGGTAGTAACGGAGGTTTATTAGTAGGTGCTTGTATAACGCAACGTCCCGATTTATTTGGTGCAGCGTTACCAGCAGTCGGCGTCATGGATATGTTGCGCTTTCACAAATTTACCATCGGCTGGGCTTGGACTTCCGAATATGGTTCAGCAGATAGTCCAGAAGAGTTTCCAACGCTGTATGCTTATTCGCCACTGCACAACATCAAACCAGATACAGCTTACCCAGCAACCTTAATTACCACAGCCGATCATGACGATCGCGTTGTCCCTGCTCATAGTTTCAAATTTGCCGCCGCTTTGCAAGAGGCTCACATAGGTGATACGCCAGTCTTAATTAGAATTGAGACTAAAGCAGGGCATGGTGCGGGTAAACCTACAGCTAAAATTATCGAGGAAGCCGCAGATAAATGGGCTTTTTTGGTGCGTACTTTGGATGTAGAAGTTTAGGATAATATGATTGATTATCTCATGCAAATATGCCAACTGGCTAAGAAAAAGATTTGCGTATTTGCGTAAGATTTTCGCTATGAATCAACGGAAAACATCTGCAATAATCGGTGAATATGACTATTAATAGGTGAGTTAAAATGTGAACACAACAATACCTGTTGAAATAGCCAGTATTGTAATGCAATTTGCTGGCTGTTTACAAAACCAGTTTGGAGAAACGCCCAAATCTTGTTAGTGGGAGCAATTTTAACAACAGGTAAACGTACCATTACTCCGGTACTGACATACTAGGGGATAGATTAATGTATTTATTCCATCCTCATCAAAACAAACGGTCGTAAATTTTTATACTGAGCAGTAGTAAATCTACAAAATCATCATTTTATTTCGGATGAACTGTTATATCACTGGAAAGTATAGATTTAGCGACAGGAGAATTTTATGGAAGATGGATTCGAGAGACTAAATCACAATGAAGTTGTGTCTATAGAACCAAACACTTTTAATAAGTTAAATATTGCTAAAACTTTTAAAGTTTGTGATTTGATTACAGCAATTAAGGAATATATTGGAGCAGATGAGACAGATGAAGTAAATTTGTATACCCAAGGATTAAATTGTGAAGTTTTACAATTTAGTACTCAGGGATGGAAAAAAGGAAAAGTTAGGCTTGCTTTAGAATTTTGTCCTGATGAATCAGAATCACCACTTGATGAAATTTTTAACAAACTCAAACAAGTAGAAAACTAAAATAAATTGTAATTGATAATTAGATTATCAATTACAATTTATTTTTTAATTTGTCTCTCTTGAAAACTAAATTTAGTTACAGGAGCTTGATTATGAATAATAAATGGGAACCTCTCAATCCTGAGAAAGATGTTGTGCATTTTCACCAGGAAGCATTAGAAAATTTGCCCCGCACTCAAATAGTCTTCCAACTTTTAAGAGAAGTAAAAGTTTTTTGGTCAAAACACTGTACATCATCAGGGTCAAAAGTATTTGACGAAGGATTTGAATGTTATGTTTTAATACCTGGTCAACAATGGCGAACAGGCAAAATTAGAGTACGTCTAGAATTTTGCCCCGATGAAGCTGAAATTGAAGAAAACCAAGAAAAGAATCGCTTAGATATCAATCAAGAAAGCTCTCCACTCGACGATCTTCGACAGCAACTCAAAGAAGGTGAAAATTAATATTCAAATCGTAACTGCCAATACTCGTTGATATACACCGATGTAAGAGACAATTATTTGTGTCCGTCTGCGGTAAAAAAACCAAAATGGTATGGACTTCGTTACATGCAAAAATACATCGCACCATCCGATCGCGCCACTTGTTTGAGCCTAACCAGCGTCTATTAATCGCTGTCTCTGGCGGACAAGATTCTCTGTGTTTAATAAAATTATTTTTAGATTTACAATCCAAATGGAGATGGGATTTAGGTATTGCCCACTGCGATCATCGCTGGCGTTCTGACTCCCAAGCTAATGCTGATCACGTAGAAAACTTAGCTAAAACTTGGGGTATATCCTTTTATTTAGAAACAGCAAACGAACCTATAAATAGTGAAGCTGCTGCACGCGATTGGCGGTATCAAGCTTTAAGTGCGATCGCTCAGGCAAATAATTATCAGTATATTGTTACAGGACATACCGCAAGCGATCGCGCCGAAACTCTCCTCTACAACTTAATTCGCGGTACTGGCGCTGATGGCTTACAAGCCCTAACTTGGCAACGCCCTCTAACTACAGGCATTATGCTAGTGCGCCCACTTTTAGAAATCACTCGAATACAAACAGAGCAATTTTGTCAAGAATTTAAATTGCCAATTTGGGAAGATTCCACCAATCAAGATTTGCAATATGCCCGCAACCGCATTCGCCAAGAATTAATACCATATTTGCGAGAAAATTTTAATCCCCAAGTAGAATCAGCCTTAGCCCAAACAGCAGAACTTCTCCAAGCGGAAGTGGAATATTTAGAAAAAGCTACCCAGCAGTTGCGAGAAAAAGCTATGGAAAAGGGCATTGGGGATGAAGAAGATTCCCTTACTCTTCTTCCCTTGAGGTTCAATCGTCGAGTATTGCAGAACGCACCATTGGCATTGCAACGTCGGGTGATGCGTCAGGTGTTGCAGCAAATACTTACTGATGCGCCCAGTTTTGAACACATCGAGAAATTAACGGGTTTAATTACAGCGCCAAACCGATCGCAAACTGATCCATTTCCTGGTGGTGCGATCGCTCAAGTAGAAGGTGATTGGATCTGGTTGAAATAGTTAGAAGTTAATGCGGTGGATAGTTAGTAAGGAGAAAGGTTAGGTTTTGATATGATGTACTTCATGCACCTGGGAAGCTCTATAATTCCAAACTCCAAACTCCTAACTTATTAAGACGCTAGTAATTCTGGTTGAGGCATTAAACTCTGGAGAGTATGACGCAACTGGGCGATCGCTTGGGCTTGAGAATTACCAGTTTCCTGGAATTGATCCAAAGATTCTCCAATTCCTTGCAGCTTTTGCCTTAAGCCATCGAGAGAATCCTGAATTGGTTGGAGTGCTTCTTGATAAAGATTCACCCGACCACAGCATTCAGCAGTTGTTCTTCGTAAAGATAGCAAATTTTCCTCGACCGCTTTCAGTTCTTGGCGCTTTTCATCCAAATCATGGGTTTGATTGTCAATCATTCCCTGATTTAGCTCAATACCAGCACGGATCTGATCAATTTCACGTTCCAGCTTCTGGATTTCCTGCGAATATTGTTGTCGCTGGGTTTCAATTTGTAACAGAATCGGTTCTAAATTAACTTTATTACCCTCTTCTTCCTCAGCAACAGTATGTCCTTGTCGCCGTAGCAGTACAGCTTGGTGTTGCTTGAGAAACTTCTGATGCTGTAGCATATTGCGGCGTTGTCCCACCAAACTGGAGTTTAGCATCTGATAAAGGTCTTTTTCATCCGTTAATTCCAGTTCCAAATTGATGTGGTCATGGTCAGATGCTTGGCTTAATTTATTTTGCAGTTCTTCTATAGCTTCTTGTTTGTATTTCAGTTCTTGTTCTTGATCGTGAACAAAGGTGGCGTCTATTTCCAACTTATATTGCAATTCTTGGACTATCTTTTGTAGTTCTTCTAAAGGCATTTTATCCAAAGCTTTCACATCAGCTTGCTGTCCTAAAACTACACCACCAGACGTTGCAGCCAAAGAGTGAATCTGTTGATATAACTCTTCGGCATTTCGCAACTTCTCTTTAATTGACTGAGCATACTCTTGCTTGCTAGTAAGGTCTGCTGTATTGATCTGTAATTGTGCTGTTTGCTGAACTAGGAAATTTTGTGCTTGTTGCAATGCATTTTGGCGATCGCTAAATGTTTGTGACAATAGCTCAACTTCTTCCTGCTGTTGTGCGATCGCAGTTTTTTGCTCCTGGAGTTTTTGCCAGTGTGGGGTAAGAGTCGCCTGCTGCTTTTCGACCAATTCAAAGGCCAGATGTAACTGTTCTCTGACTATCTCCGTGGGAGCAACACGACTAGACAAGCGATCGAGTAACTCACTCATTACCCGACTTTGCTCCTCATCCAAAACCGTCCCCTGTTGAAAATCCGCAAGACGTTCCTCCAGGCGGCGCTGTTCACCTCGCAAATGCTCCCAAGCGCCTTCCAATTCTAGGCGGTTGCGCTCAACTTCTGTTTGTAACCGTTCAATTTCTTGGCGAGATGTGTCAACTTCTTGTTTTTGCTCCTCTAGTTGTTGCAACTCATCCTCCAATTGTTGCAACTGTTCTGAGCGTACTTCCATGTCCATTTCACGGCGATTTAACTCTTGTGCCTGAAACGTCAGCGATTGCTTCCACTGATCAATCTCATCTTCCTTAAGCTTAAATTTCTCCAATTGGCGGGAAAAATTCTGCAAAATGTTAACTAGTGGTCGCCCTGCTTCTTGAATCCGCTGTACTTGACGATTCGGATTCAGTTCAACCAGTACCAAAGCACCATCATTTAATTTGCTTGCGTCCTCAGCGGCAATCACTTCTTCCGACACAGTATTCCAATTCTGGTCAGTTCGCTGACAAGCTAGCAGTTTCAGTTCAGTTTTGGCACCGCCACTGAGTAAACCACCTTTCTGTTTTTGTACTTCTGCTAAATACAGCACACCGTTAGTCCTTTATTGATGTACTTAAAGTTCATGTTTTGGGATATACCTTAAATAATTCTGTTAACTTGCCTCACTGAACCGAAGTTTAGGAGAACAAGACAGACAAAACTATAGACGTCAGATATTACGTCTTGATACTTATAAAAGCGAGTTAGTCGCGCCCTTATATTTTGTACTGATGGCAGTGATGATGACTTCCGTGTTAACACTAGCTTTGTCCAAGTGTATTACGAGAGATTAAGGTTTATAGCTGAATCTATTTCCTAATGGCAACAAGAAACAGGGTAAAAATCTTGCCAATACTCCATAATCAATACTTAAAGAAGAAGCCAGAATTCAGAATTCTGAATTCAGCAATACTGAAGGAGTACTTTTTAGATCAATGCAGGGAAATTTAAATGAAATTGATATTTGTAGTATTTTGCAATTGATTGATTTAGGGCAGCGAACTGGGCAACTATGGGTAAGAGCTACTGGTCACCATAACAATAAACTGGGTGGAGACGGAGCAAGCATTTATCGCCCTAAACAACAGTCTTGGTTCGTCTTTTTCCTCAATGGTCAAATTATTTATTGTCAAGAAGGCGAGAGTAGTTTGTCTAGAATTAACGATTATTTACGTCATTACCGAGTTGAGACGCGACTCACTGACAAACAAATTGTCTCCCTTCCATCAACCGACACACCAGAGTATGCCTATCTGTGGGCACTTTTGGAGCGGAATATCATCAACCCCAAGATAGCTGGTAGTATCATTCACGGCTTGGTGCATGAAACCCTTTTTGACCTGCTGAGTTTACACCAAGGAAACTTCATTTTCCACCAAGGTGCAGCACTTGCTCCGCAATTAAACACTTTCGAGATTGCTCCGTTTGTTACAAAAATTACGAAGCAGGTGCAAGAGTGGAAGCAGCTGTATCCCCACATTCAGTCACCCGAACAATTGCCAGTGCTATCTGACAAAGTTCAGCTACAATCCTCGCTACCAGAAGCAACCGTAAGTAAGCTACAACATTGGGCTGATGGTAAAACATCCTTGCGTCAACTGGCTCGTTATCTCAACCGAGACATTTTGACAGTGGCTAAGGCAATATATCCATATGTGCAGCAGAGTTGGTTACAACTAGTATATTCAGTCACAACTAAACCAGATACCCAGACTGATAACTGTGAATTGAAGGGAAAACACAAGGGGCGGATAGTATGTATTGACGATGCGATCGCCATCGGTGAGACTATAAATTCGATCTTACAACCACAAGGTTATGAAGCGATCGCTCTCACCAATCCTTTAGAGGCACTGAGTCTGGTTTTTCAACTCAAACCAGATTTAATTTTATGCGACATTGCCATGTCGGAATTGGAGGGGTACGAGATTTGCGCCATGCTGCGGCATTCAACAGCATTTCGGCTCATACCGATTATCATGCTCACTGGTAAAGATGGATTTATTGATCGAGTCAAAGCTAGTATGGTCGGGGCAACAGATTATTTAACAAAACCATTTACAGACACTGAGTTACTTATGCTCGTAGAAAAATATATCAACAACTAATGAAAATTGGGCATTGGGCATGGAGTATTGGGCATGGAGCAGATAAAGAGATCCAAGATTTGTTGATCTACTAAAAGATTAGGTAAAAGATGTTATCACAGAGTCAGCTAACTCAGTGAAATCTCAATACCCAAGAAAAAAGTCAAAAACTAGAATTAATTTATACAGTTAATACTTGCGGAGGAATCAGGGAATGTTCCAAATAGGAACGTCTACATCAGGAGGTAAATAGACATTTATGAGTACAGTTCTGATTGTGGAAGACAGTATCGCGCAAAGGGAGATGATTACAGACCTCCTGAAAGCAACTGGCTTAACGGTAACCCATGCCAGTGACGGATTAGAAGCATTGGAGGCAATTCAAGTAGCACCTCCCGATTTAGTGGTGTTGGATATTGTCATGCCTCGGATGAACGGCTACGAAGTTTGTCGGCGGTTAAAATCCGATCCAAAAACCCAAAATGTCCCTGTAGTTATGTGTTCTTCCAAAGGCGAAGAATTTGATCGCTATTGGGGCATGAAACAAGGTGCAGACGCCTACATAGCTAAACCATTTCAACCAACCGAGTTGGTGGGAACAGTCAAACAACTGCTGCGAGGATAAGGATAAAAGCAATATGGTCAGCAAACCGGACTTTTTAAGTGGCAGTGGTCAAGACCATTTCCGACCAGAATTACAAGTAGAAAGTCCTGAAGGTGAGTTACATTTGAGGTTTTACATTCCCTCGCATCAGGAGTTTGCACTACAAGCAACTGGCATTCGGGAGGTAATTGAACTAAGTCCTGATAGAATCACCCCGATTCCTAATGCTTCTCCTTTACTTTTGGGTACTCTAAATTTACGAGGTCGAGTTATTTGGGTGGCTGATTTGGGTCAATTTCTGGGAGAAGCAAGTGCATTAAACACGGATAAAGCTGAAATTCCGGTGATTGCCATTGAAGAGCAAGACACAATAGTAGGTTTAGCAGTAGAGGAAATCGGTGGTATGCACTGGTTAGATGTCCAGAATCTCATGCCACCAACTAGTGTTCCAGATACTATGGCTCCCTTTTTACGTGGAGAGTGGTTATTAGGTGCTAAAAAGAACCAGTGTCTACGGCTGCTCGATCAAATGGCAATTTTACGAAGTGCTAGGTGGGCAGGATGAAATTGGAGGAGGAAATGGCAATAAGTATTGATAATTTCGAGCCAACATATCAACAGGCGATGACCGCCTATGTTCAAAGGAATTATGAGGTTGCCGCCACTTTAGTTGATCAAGTGGTGCAAAATTTACCAAAAGACCCCAATACCCATTTGTTAAGGGGTCACATTTACTATGTTTTGCAGCAGTACGATGTAGCAAAAGAAGAATATCAACAGGTATTAGGCTTGACTAACGATCAAGAAATTATTGGTTTTGCCAATAATGGAATTGAGAATATCAATCAATATTTACAGTCATTCAGTGGAGAGATTGATACATCCGGTAGTCAAGAGCAAATAAATTCCCCAGAGATATCTGATGCGCTGGCGTATAGTGAACAAGAATTAGAAGATTTGAAGGCTAGTGAGGAGTTTGACAGCAAGAATCTTGATTTAAACTTTTTCGGAGAGCATCAAGAAACTGAGAATCGCATTGAAGAGCTATCTTCAAATAGTCCATTTGATATACCTACAGAAGATAGTATTGGAACGGGAGAAATATCAGATTTTTCTACAGCTTTTGGTGACGATCCTTTTGCCTTCAATGAAGAATCACAGGAACAAGAGTCTAGTAGCAACAGTTGGGAGGCGAAAACAGAGTTAGAGTTGCCCGCTTTCTGGCAGGAAGATGTATCGGAAGAGAATCATGAAAAATCACTAGTAGATAGTCATTTTTCAGATAATGGGATAAATTCTGATCATGAGAATTCAGATATTGACAATAATAACTTTTCATCTTCTAATTCAAAATCTGGTAACGAAGAGAATAATTTCCCTAATTTGTCGAGTGAGACAAAATTTCCAGAACTTAGTATTGACAAATTAGAATATACAAAATCTAGTTTGGGAGACGAAACTCTACTTATTGTTGACGAAGAGCTTAGAAATAGTTCGTCAATAAGTAACCACAGTCAATATGATTTGCCTGAAACCGAAGCCCATGATTGGTTAAAGTCAAAAACTTTTGAAGTAGAAGAAGCTTTTGTTCCAGATTTATCTGATGATTCTTCATCTTTTAGCAGCAACTTACCTTTAAAAGAAAAGCAGTTTAAATCAGGTGAAATCATTGGTAAAAATAGCTTTGATGACGATGATAATTTTGATATGGAAGCATTTGAGTCTGCCTTTGGCTCAGAGAGTTTAAGCTCTTATGAAGACTCAAACAATATACTGAATGGAGAAAATTCTAAGAGCAATATAGAATTTTTAGATGACTTTGAGGAATTTGATGATTTAGGCAGCATTCCAGGGTTTGACCTACTCGAAGGAGATTCTAACTTCGGTGATCTAGCAATGCATTCTGCTCCATCAGAAACCAGTGGTAGTGGACGCTCTCAAGTCGTGGAGGCTTCTGCAAGTAATGCAGCCGATCGCGAAGAAGAACTATTCTCGATGACTGGTTCCCATGAAGAAGTTCCAGTTTTTAGCCAAACAGATGTTTCGAAACTAGAACCCAACGTCAGCGTTGAGCAAGGATGGTTAGCACCATTAGAGAATGCCTCCATAGAAAGAAAACAATGGTTAATTGCTGGAAGTGTAGGCATTGTCTCGGCGCTGGTTGTAGCTACAGTTAGCTTTGTGGCCACCACATTTTCGCCACCCCAACAACGAGAATCAGTACGAAACACAGGTTGGGCAATGTCCCTCGCAGCGGGGATTGCAGGTTTTACTACCGCAGGCTTCATGGGGAATCTTGCACTCAAACAAATTCGGCGCACAACTGATGATCTCCAAGCTCAGTTTGAGGCTGTACGTCAAGGAAATTTGAATGCTCAAGCCACAGTGTTTTCCGAAGATGAATTGGGTCATTTATCCACTGGCTTTAATGAAATGGCGCGGGTAATTTTCACAACCACAAGTGAAGCTCAAAGGAAAGCTGATGAGCAAGAGGAAGCCAAAGAAAACCTGCAACGCCAAGTGATTCGCCTCTTGGATGATGTGGAAGGAGCTGCTAGAGGTGATTTAACAGTCCAAGCTGAAGTTACAGCCGACGTATTGGGAGCGGTAGCTGATGCTTTTAACCTGACAATTCAAAACCTGCGGGATATTGTGCAACAGGTAAAAGTGGCGGCGAAGGATGTGACAAAAGGTGCAACCAATTCCGAAACCTTTGCTAGAGCCTTATCTAGTGATGCTTTGCGCCAAGCAGAAGAGTTGGCGGTGACGCTAAATTCTGTACAGGTAATGACTGACTCGATTCAACGGGTAGCAGAGGCGGCGCGGGAAGCTGAAACGGTTGCGCGTGATGCGAGTACGATCGCTCTCAAAGGTGGCGAAGCAGTAGAAAATACTGTGGCAGGGATTTTGGAAATTCGAGAAACTGTTGCCGAAACCACTCGCAAAGTGAAACGGCTAGCGGAATCTTCCCAAGAAATTTCTAAAATTGTGGCGTTGATTTCACAAATTGCTTCCAGAACAAACTTGCTGGCCCTCAATGCTAGTATTGAGGCGGCAAGGGCAGGAGAAGCTGGACGCGGGTTTGCGATTGTTGCAGACGAAGTGCGCCAGTTAGCAGACAAATCTGCTAAATCCTTGAAGGAAATTGAACAAATTGTGATGCAAATCCAAAGCGAAACAGGCTCTGTAATGACCGCGATGGAAGAAGGCACACAACAAGTAATTAAAGGGACAAAATTGGCAGAAGAAGCCAAGCGATCGCTCGAAAACATTATTCAAGTGGCGAATCGTATCGATATTCTTGTGCGCTCGATTACTACCGACACTGTGGAACAAACTGAAACCTCCCGCGCCGTCGCTCACGTAATGCAATCAGTAGAACTCACTGCACAAGAAACTTCCCAGGAAGCACAGCGAGTTTCAGGTGCCCTACAACACTTAGCAGGTGTATCCCGTGACTTGATTGCCTCCGTTGAACGTTTCCGAGTGGAAACTATGGAAACCAGGTAAAAAAGTTAGGAGTTAGGAGTGAGGAGTTAGAAATAAAAATCACAACTCATAACTCATAATTCATAACTCATAATTCACAACTCATAATTTATAACTCATAACTTTTGCTATGCTGCCGGAACAACAACAGCGGATTTTGGGTTACTTTATCGAAGAAGCCAGGGATCACCTGAATACCATTGAGCAGGGGTTGCTGAATTTAGAGGGTACCCTGAACGACCCGGAAATGATCAGTGAGGTCTTCCGGGCGGCTCACTCCATCAAAGGAGGAGCGGCGATGCTTGGATTGACTAGCATCCAGCATACTTCCCACCGTCTGGAAGATTGTTTTAAAGTTCTCAAAGATCATCCGGTTCAGATTGACCAAAAGTTAGAGTCTTTATTTCTTGGTGTATCTGATACCCTAAAAGCGCTGTTAGAGCATTTGAGTGGGCCTTATGGTCTTTCCGAAGATGCGGCTAATACTTTGATGTCAGAAACTGAGCCAGTCTTTCAATGGTTGTATCAGCATCTAGAACTGCTTGTAGAACAAGGTAAAGGTGGAGTAGCTAGGACAACAGAACTACACACAACCTCTGTAGAGAATGTCTCCGCATTTACAGAACTTTTCCTACGCCGAGATGTTCCTAATTCGCTAGAAGATACCCATCAGCAATCTCCGGAAACATCCTTGTTAGTAGCACCCCAAGAGGTACGAGCGGTAGCCACCGTTAAAGAAAATCATAATTGGGGCGAGTTTCAAGCCCAGGTGCTGCAAAGACTGCGGGAAATGTTGCAACTGTTTAAGCAAACCACAACACCCTCAACTCGGCAAAATCTTCAACAATGCTGTTACCAGTTAGTCAAACTTGGTGAGACTTGGAATTTGTCCAAGTGGTGTGGTTTGTGTCAAGCAGCAGCCAGTGCGATCGGCAATCCTGAAAATACCTATCTCACGTTAGCTAAAATTGTCATTACCGAAATCAAGCAAGCTCAAGAATTAGTTCTGCAAGGTAGGGAAGCCGAAATTGCAATTAGTCAGCAACTAGAAGCACTTTTGAGCTTTGCAGAAATTGAGCTATTAGAAGTTATCCCTGATTTGTTTAATGAACAGTCTGCGGCTTTGACAGAATCATCAACTGCGTTAGAGCCAATTATATTCGGTAACACTGAGCCTTTATTGATAACTAACCTAGCCCAGACAACTGAAGAACTTAATCTAGACGAAGATACTAGCCTTCGCCCTTATCTTCAACAAGGGACACCATTAAACGCTGGTACTCACACTAGTCTTATCACCACACATGACGAAGTACATCCAATCAGTAGTAATCTTGACCCTAATGGGCCAGAGGTAGGAATAGCTGAGTTAAATACCCTTGCCGATTTATTTGAAGGTGATACTCCCGAACTAGATGAAAGCTGGCATCAAGAAGAAACCTTAGATAGTGTTGCCACCGATAACTTTGGGATTGATTTCAGTAGCACTGATGCTGAAGATGCTCATAGCGATTTATCCGATTTTCTATCCTTTGATGAAGACACAAGCAATGAGCAGCATCTAACAAATACAGCCATGACAGAAGATTTATCCCTGTTATTTGGCGACAATTTCCTAGAAAAAGAGAATTCAGAACCGCAAAATCAACAAACATTTGCGACGACTTTAGAGTTGAGCGACTTTAGCGTACTTGATATAAATTTAGACTCTTCTTCTGCCGAAAATTTACCAGAATTTATTGATATTCCTAGTAATATAAACCAGCCTCCTGGGGAAACTGTCCAAAATAGTGTCAACAAAAACGATGTAGTTGAAGATTTATTGACACTGGAACTAGATGATGATATTGAAGAACTATTACCTACAGGCGAAATAACTCAACCAGAAACTGAGGCGTTCGTCGGTGTGGAGCTATCTACTAACCAACAAAATAGTTTTGATAACTTATTCTTAGAAACTAGAAATGCAAATTGGGTAGAAGAAATTACCCCTAGTGACTACATGGAATTACCCCAGCAAACAAGCTTGTCTTTGGATAGCCTGTTTGCTGAAATGGAAGAACAGACACTAGTGCCTACAAGTGAACCAGAACTTGGTGATTTATTTGGTACATCTCCAGTAACAACACCTGAGTTTTCTGAATCAGAAAATGATCTGAGCAACTTCTGGAACCAGGAAGCCACAGAGGAACAGGACGAATTCGATTCCTTAATTGAGCAAAATGTGGAAAAAGCCTTAGAGGAGAGTTTGTTTGCTGCGACTGATGACATTTTTGCCGACAGTCAGCAGCCAATACCTTCTCCTGTAGCCAGTTTTGACATAGAAGATGATTTTGATATTAATTTTCAGCAGCAGGAGCAACTAGATTTAATATTCTCATCAGATTCGGGAGATGATTTATTTGATGAGTTAGATACGAACTCAACTATTTCCCCTGAAATCAGCGATCGCATACAGCCCTCCACGCCTGAAACGCCTTTGTTCGCGCAGCATCTAGGGGAAGAAATTCTTAAGCGATCACAACAACCAGAAGCTTTAGATTTTATTCCAGAATTTACTAATCAGCCCCCAGAAATATCTGCTGTTGATCTGGAACTTGATTTGCTCGGCTCTTTCGATGAAAATCCACAACTGCTATTTGAGGATGTAGCTACATCCACCTATATTCAGATGGAAACCACAGATAATGCTGTGGATGTATCGGCTATAGAAACTTCTCTAGATATTAGTAGTTCTGGGGAAACCTCAGATTCAGCATCGCCTCAAGCACAGCCAGATGATTTGCTTGGCTCTTTCAATGAAAATCCGCAACTGCTGTTTGAGATTACTACAGACTCCACTTATATTCAGATGGAAACCACAGATAATACTGTGGATGAACCATCGGCTATAGAAAATTCTCTAGATATTAGTTCTGGGGAAACCTCAGATTCAGCATCGCCTCAAGCACAGCCAGATGATTTGCTTGGCTCTTTCAATGAAAATCCGCAACTGCTGTTTGAGATTACTACAGACTCCACTTATATTCAGATGGAAACTACAGATAATACTGTGGATGAACCATCGGCTATAGAAACTTCTCTAGATATTAGTTCTGGGGAAACCTCAGATTTAGCATCGCCTCAAGCGCAGCCAGATGATTTGTTTGGCTCTTTCGATGAAAATCCACAACTGCTGTTTGAGGATGTAGCTACATCCACCTATATTCAGATGGAAACGACAGATAATACTGTGGGTGAACCATCGGCTATAGAAACTTCTCTAGATATCAGTTCTGGGGAAACCTCAGATTCAGCATCGCCTCAAGCGCAGCCAGATGATTTGTTTGGCTCTTTCGATGAAAATCCACAACTGCTATTTGAGGATGTAGCTACAGACTTCACCTATATTCAGATGGAAACCACAGATAATACTGTGGATGAACCATTGGCTATAGAAACTTCTCTAGATATTAGTTCTGGGGAAACTTTAGATTCACCGACACCTCAAGCACAGCCAGACGATTTGCTCGGCTCTTTCAATGAAAATCAGCAACTGCTGTTTGAGATCACTACAAACTCCACTTATATTCAGATGGAAACCACAGATAATACTGTGGATGAACTATCGGCTATAGAAACTTCTCTAGATATCAGTTCTGGGGAAACTTTAGATTCAGCCCAGACAAGCACAGAAGTTTTAGATATTGAGCCGAACAATAACTTAGACACTGCCTTTGATTTCTCAGAAAAGACGGATGTTGAAGATACAGAGCTTGGTTTGGCAGATAATTTATTGTTTACAGAAACTGCTCCATTAGAATCAGAAAACCAGAAAGAATTAAGAGAAAGCGCAACAACAATTGATTTGCAAGATGTCAATGACTTCACACAAACGGTTATTCAGGAAGGTGTAGAAACCGAATTGTGGGATCTAGCAGAGACAGAGACATCTGAACTTGTATTAGTGTCAGAGAACGAAAACGCTATTGTTACCTCAACTGAAGAATTGGTAACGAGAGAAACCGTTGAAGTAGTTGCTCCAGAAGATGACTTTGCAGACTTGGAAGCATTACTAGGAGAGGAAGTAGCACTTAGCCCCAAAGCTACCTCAATACCAGAAGTAGATTTTGCTGCCCTGGAGGAATTGCTAGGTACAAATGATAACGAAAGCGATGGGCTACGCCAACACCAGCCCTTCAACACTCAACCAGTCTTAGCGACAAATACCGTTCTATCACCAGCTATAGATGAATTTGGGGACTTAGAGAAGCTGCTGGCAGAAGCGGATCAAACAATATCTCATTCACCAGTAGCAAAATCGAATACCAGCAAAGCTCCCCGTTCTTCTACTCGTAGAACTGCGAGATTTGAAGAAACGATGAAGGTTCCAGTTAAGCAACTGGACGATATGAGTAATTTAGTTGGGGAGTTGGTGGTAAATCGCAATACCTTAGAGCAGGATCATGAACGGCTGCGGCAGTCGTTAGATAACTTGCTGATTCAGGTACAACAACTCTCTGATGTAGGCGCAAGAATGCAGGAGTTGTACGAGCGATCGCTCCTAGAAGCCTCTCTGTTAGCTGGACGCAAAAAGAAAGACTCCGGCTTCCAAGCCTCTGATTCCAATACCGATCGAGGTTTTAGCGAGTTAGAAATGGATCGTTTTACTCCCTTCCATACACTCTCACAGCAGATGATTGAACGCATTGTGCGAGTGCGTGAGTCGGCAAGTGACATTGATTTTGTTACCGAAGAAACCGAGCGAGTGGCAAGGCAGTTCCGCCAAGTAACAACCCAGCTACAAGAGGGATTAACAAGAGCGCGAATGGTGCCTTTTGCTCAAACGATTGATCGCTGGCGGCGAGGAGTGCGCGACAACGCCATCAAGTGTGGCAAACAAGTGGAGTTGGTGATCGAAGGTGGCGATACCTTAATTGACAAGATGATTTTAGATCATCTGACCGATCCGTTAACTCATATGCTAAATAATGCGATCGCTCACGGTATTGAAACGCCAGAAGAACGACAAGCTGCTGGTAAACCACCTGTAGGAATCATTACTATCCGTGCCTTCCATCAAGGCAACCAAACGATCATTTCTGTAGGCGATGATGGCGCAGGCATCGACTCAGCAAAGGTTAAGGCTAAGGCGGTGAAGATTGGCATGATTACAGAAGCGCAGGCAAAAGCCATGTCTCGCCTGGAAGTTTACGATCTGCTGTTCCAGTCTGGTTTTACAATCAAAGACCAAGCAGATGAAATTTCTGGTCGTGGTGTGGGTATGGACGTAGTACGCTCCGAGATTAGCGAAATTCGGGGGACAGTGAACACCGATTCTGCGATCGGCAAGGGAACCACCTTCACCATCCGTCTGCCACTGACTCTGAGTATTTGTAAAGCTCTCTGCTGCGTCTCTGATCGAGCTAGGATTGCTTTCCCGATGGACGGTGTAGAAGATACGCTGGATATACCAGTCAAAAATATTCAGCACGATGCCAATGGGGAATCATTTATTTCTTGGCGCGATACAGTGTTGCCATTCCGACCCCTGAAGGAACTTTTAACCTTCAATCGCCAAATCAGTCGCGGTAATGTCTATGGCGGCACTAGAGATGATGATATGGTTTCTGTTGTTGTGGTGCGATCGGCAAATACTTTGATTGCTCTACAGATTGACCTAGTGTTGAGTGAACAAGAAATTGTAATTAAGCAATTTGAAGGGCCAGCACCTAAACCCATTGGTGTAGCTGGTGCTACAGTCCTGGGCGATGGTCGGATTATGCCTATTGCTGACGTACTAGAAATAATTGACATCTTCCAAGGACGGATTTCTACGCGAACTGGTGGCAATTCTTGGCAACAGAAAGGGATTCCTGTAGACACCTCTCCTACAAAAATTGACCCGACAGTGCTGATTGTCGATGACTCGATTACAGTCCGAGAGTTGCTTTCTCTAACCTTTAATAAGGCAGGTTATCGTGTAGAACAGGCGCGTGACGGACAGGAAGCTTGGGATAAATTGCGCTCTGGTCTGCCTTGCGATATCGTATTTTGCGACATCGAAATGCCTCGTTGCGATGGTCTGGAATTACTCTCTCGCATTCAGAAAGACTCTAACCTCAACCACTTACCCATAGCAATGCTTACCTCACGGGGTGCAGACAAGCACAGACAAATAGCAGCTCAACTCGGTGCTAGTGGCTACTTCACTAAGCCCTATCTCGAAGAAGCTCTCCTCGAAGCTGCGGCGCGGATGTTGAAAGGGGAAAAACTTGTTAGCAGTACGAGTAATGTTTAGTAAATAAGAAACCTTGATAGTAAACCTATTAAGGTTTCTTATTTAAACCAGATAAAAATTAAAATGTAACAATCGCTATAGCGCTCAGGGTACTAGGGTTGTTAAATTATCTGGCGATCGCTCGCGACTATATTTCACACAAATTGTTTGAGGGACTTTATGAGCGTGGTTTTCAACTGATTACAAAGCTCAAGAAAAAATTGATATAAATTTAGCTAAAGTATCCAAAAAACAAAAATGCAGATATTAACCCATCAATGGCTACTTGCAGATATTACAAAATATACTTGATTCTGCCAAAAATTACGATATAATTCCTACATGATTTTGCAAATTACGCCCTAAGTTTTTGGGTTAGTCCTCAAGATGAAGATGGGCGATATTTCTTGTCACTCGGTAAGGCTCTTAGTGTCAGGTTAATGCTTGCATCTGGCTTCAGAACAAGTTTGTACAATCAAAAAATACCTGAGAAGATATATCTGTTGGTAGTAGCAGAAACTTAAAAGTGGAGAAAACTGGAAACGAGGTGATTTTGATAGTGGTTCTGTAGTATTTTTGGTGCAAGTCTGTCTTAGGGTTCATACGATGAAACAGCTCCTCAAACAAGTATTTAACAGTCAAAAACACCTCATCCGGCTAATTCTCCCTTTGGTGATGGTTATTTTAGCAGCCTCGCTGTTTGTCGCACCTGCTTTTGCCACAGGTGTGGATCAAATACCCAGCGTAGAGAATAACACTTGGGTTTTGGATCAAGGTGAGGTCATCAGTCGCTTGAATGAAGGTAAGATTAGTACCGCTTTCGAGGATTTAGCAAAGCAAACAGATAAGCAAGTAAGAATTGTTACTGTTCGCCGCCTTGACTACGGTGAAACACCGGAAAGCTTTAGCAAAGAACTATTTGAAAAATGGTTTCCCACAAAAGAAGCCCAAGCTAATCAAACCTTATTGGTTATTGATACCGTTACCAACGGTACTGCAATTATTAGTGGTGATCAAGTAAAACCTTTACTCACTGACTCTATTGCTGAAAGTGTAGCCACTGAAACAGTAAGTGTGCCGTTACGCAATGGTAACAAATACAACCAAGCATTTCTAAATGCAAGCGATCGCCTTGTCGCCGTCCTCTCTGGCAAAGCTGATCCAGGACCACCCCAAATCGCTGACAATGTGCAGGTAGAAGGCACGTTCAAGAAAGCAGAAGAAACCAACCAAGGTAACGCTACAGCTTGGGTAGTAGGATTGTTAATTGCCGCCACCGTTATCCCAATGGCGACTTACTATATCTATCAGATAAATCAGCCATCATCTGATGGGTAATGGGATAATTTAAGAGGGAGCTAGGAGTTAGGAGTTATGAATTTTAACTCCTAACTCCTAACTTTTCACTCCTAACTTTAATCCTGAACATACTCTTGTCCTGTTACTAAAGCCACTTCAGCCCGAACAAATTCTCGGCCCAAATAAGCTGCATGATTTAATTGAGTTACAGGAGGGGGCTGAGTTCCCTCAAAAATCTTCACGCAAAGTTCTTTCGCCGTCCTTCCACTAAAAACCGTCGCGTGAGTTCGTTCTACCTTCTCGCGTGCAGGAATTACCTTCCCCGTTTCTGGATCAACTGCTAAACCACGCTCATCAATCACATTTGTGAAATGCTTGGCATAAATTAAACCTGCGTCTCGATCCAAGTAAATAATGAAATATCCACCGGGATCAAGGTCAATATGACGCTGGGAAAGTTTATCATCAATTGCAGCTAAATCTTCAACTACTAAATCCATAAGCATTATAAAAAGAAATTTTCTTTCTTGAGGGTTTTTACACTATATATCCAGTGTAATTCGTCGTTCATCCTCTGCCTTGGCATTTTTCAAGAATCTCGGTTGCTAAATGGCAAGTCTGCATTAATTGCCTCAATTTCCTGCTGTTCGAGTTGATTCACTTCCTTAATATAGGGACGTAAAATTTGTCCTAAACGATTATTGTAAAAGCGGTGCAAACTATGATTGGGCACAGCAGGGAACCCGCGCCGTTTTTTGTGGCGTCCACCCGCGCCAGGGTCAAAAATTTGGATATTGTTAGCGATCGCCCACTCAATCGGTGCATAATAGCAAGCATCAAAATGTAAGCAATCTATTTCTTGAAAACTTCCCCAATAGCGTCCATAGAGTTTGTCACCTTTAAACAAACAAAAGGACATTCCTAAAGGATGAGAGTTATCTTGTTCGCTATATGCCGCAAAAAACAAAACTCGATGGCGATAATCGGCGTGTAGCTGCTCAAAAAACCGCCGAGTGAGATACTTGCTACCCCACCAGCCAAACTTATCACAGGTGTCAGCATAGAACTGGTGCATCAAAGGGAATGAAGAGTAGGGAATTTCATCACCACTCAGAGGTTGCAATCGTAACCCTGCTTTCTCCACAGCTTTGCGTTCCCGCTTGATATTGCGACGCTGATTGGCGTTAAACACTTTCAAGTAGTCATCAAAAGTTTTAAAACCAGCATTTTCCCAGACGTAGCTGTGGTGTAGCCATGTTGTAAAACCATGCCGTTCCAGCATTGGACGCCATTGGGGATCGACATAGAGAAAATGACACCCAGAAATTCGATTTTTGGAGCAAAAGGTATCAATTTCATGCACCATCATTCCTGTGATTTCATCCTCATCTTCTCCTGGGGCAATTAAGAAGCGATAGCCTTCGGCAGGAGTAAATGGTGTCATTCCCAGCAATTTTGGGTAATATTGGACTCCGATGCGATCGGCTAACTCTGCCCACTGGTGATCAAAAACAAATTCACCAGAACTATGTCCTTTGAGATAAAGTGGCGCAGCGGCAATCAGTGTTCTATCTCGCCACAATGTCAAGTGATTTGGCAACCAACCAGTTTTAGCCGTAGCACTATGTGAGGTTTCGATATTGTTTAGCCACTCCCATTCTAAAAATGGCGTTTTTAATGGTATTGCCAAAGCATTCCAGGCATTTTGGGGTACTTCAGCAATTTTGTTTGTCCAAACGACAGAATAGCGAGGCTTAAGTTGTTCCACCATCTTAGGGAGTAGGGGGCAGGGGGCAAGGGAGGCAAGGAGAATAACTAATGCCCAATAAATAGGGTAATCTAATCTGCTGGTCGTTGCAGGCGATAGTGCAAAAACACTTCTTGCTCAACTGTTTTAACTTCTAGAAGTTGCAACTTGGGAGCTAAATCGGGTAAAAACCCTTTCCCCTCTACGGGTGTGGGTGCGGTATTACCACCTAAAATCAGTGGACAGACAGTTAGCCATAATTCATCAATTAAATCTAATTCCAACAAGGAAGCGACTAATTCACCTCCACCTAAGATCACCAAGCGTGTTATATGTAGAGTGGCTAGATGCTTTAAAGTTGCGGGAATGTCAATTTCTCGCTTTGGTGTTTCAAAAACCAAAATCTGCTCAAATTCTGGAGGGCACTCCTGTGCTTCGGTTCCCAGAGTTGAGGTAAGCCTTTGTAAGCGTTCTTTCCATGAAAGCGCTCCTGCTGTTGTCGTGAGTAGCCAGCGTCTAACTGGTTGCCTGAAAAAGTTAATTTCCGGATTGAGGTTTGCAGAGTGTGTAGTCACTATATGAACTGGCTGCCGAGGCTTCCCTGCTTGTGCCCGAAGTTCCACTAGGATTGGATCTGATACAGTAAGTGTTGTTCCATAGGCCCGAAGAGTACCAGCACCGAATAAAACCGCATCAGAGGCCGCAATTTGCTTTTCTAAGTGTGCTTTATCAACCCTTGAGCCAAACCGAGCAGGCGATCGCCTAAAATCTGCAATTTTGCCATCTGCACTCATTGCTAGAACAACTGTAGTATGAGGACGATGTTGCAACATTAATTTAATTGATTTGATAGTTTGAATATTTTTTTGTTAGTGTGTAGATTATAAAAAAATCTATGCCTATAAGCTACTATTTTACAATTTCACCCCTGTATTTATATGCAAGACAAATTGTTTCTACATCAAGCATATATGAATTTTGGTATACCACGTTTCTTTTTGAATTATAGCAATTTGTTATTTTTAAACATTGAAAATAAAATTTTGGTAATTTAATAAAATGTCTCATCTAGCTCGTTTAATTACATATCTTTGCTGTTGTGGTTTGCAGATGCAAAGTGAGACACTCGATGACTAATTCCCGCCAATCTTCCTTTCGTCGAATTTTAGTAACGAGAATACTGCTTCTGTTCGTCCCAGTTTTACTTATAGGCGAGATTGTTGCCTTAAATAAGGCACGCTCTAGCATATTGGGAACTGCACGTCAAAATTTAACAGAAAGCGCCATTAGTAAAGGAGAGAGAATTAGAGATGCGATCGCTCTCTTAAAAGCTACTTTGCTAAGTGTAAGTAAAACAACGGCCATTCCATCGGAATTGCCTATACAAGAGCAAGAAATTCTCACGCAGTTAAAGCAACAACTTCCAGCTAATATTGAGTGCATCCAATTAACGAATCTATTAAGCCAAAGAATAATTGCTAGTAGCTGTGGGGATCAAGCAATTGCAGAATTGGCATTACCTTTACCTAGCGACGGAATTGATATCAAAGCAATCTTCCCGCCAAAGACAGGAATGACTGGAAAAAGAAATGCACAAAATCAACTGCAAGTAGTATTATCTGCACCAGTCTTTGATAGCCAAAAAAATCTAGTTTACAGTTTAAGTATTCAGTCTGCATTGTATCAACAAATCAGAAATCCGCCGGGATCGCTTACAGGCGCTATGGTAGTGATTGCTGAAGATGGAACGTTTTTGGCTCACCCATTCACAAATTGGGTGGGAACTAATATTAATCAGCACCCAAATGCTTCGCAACTCAAGAGCATAATAAAAAATGCCATTGCAGGACAAAAGAGTTCGATAAATTTCTCTTTTACACAAGGTAATGAATTAGTAGCTGGCTATACGGCTATTGCAAATCCACTTACCCAACAGCAGCAAAAATGGATAGTCTTAGCTGTTACTAGTGTCGATAATGCACTTTTTGGTTTAGAGGAAATCAAACTAATCCTTATTGTTTTAACAGTTGGTTTGATTGGTGCAAGTTTGTTAGCATCCCTATACCTAGCTCCTTACTTGGCACGCCCTGTAGAAGAATTGCGAGACTATGCTCTGAATATTCACTCTCACCACGCCGCACAACCAGTTCCGCACAATTTTCAAATCCGGGAATTTAATCAACTCGCCCAAGCATTAGACCAAATGGTAGAACGGCTCAAAGCTGGGGCAGAAGAACTAGAAATAGCTTGGAAAGAAGCAAAAACCGCTAACCAGATTAAAAGCCAGTTTTTGGCTACGACTTCTCATGAATTGAGAAACCCATTACATACTATTATTAACTGTATTCGCCTGGTTGAAGATGGCTTATGCGATAGCCGAGAAGAAGAAATGGAGTTTCTCAAACGTGCCGATGAAACAACAATTCACTTGCTAAGTATTATTAATGATTTACTCGACATTTCTAAAATTGAAGCAGGTAAGCTTTCTGTAGTCATGGCACCTCTTGACCTCCGACAAATATTGTTAGAGGTGATTAATTTACAATCAGTTAATGTTCAACAAAAAGGCTTGCAATTGAAATGCGAGTTAGATCCCCAAGTGATACCAATTAAGGCGGATGCACCAAAACTGAGGCAAGTGCTGATTAATGTTATTGGTAATGCTACTAAGTTCACTGATACAGGAAGCATTACCCTTGCTACAGAAATTCAATCTAGCAATGGTAAATCTCAGGTGGTGGTTGCTGTCAAGGATACAGGTATAGGCATTGATCCCACTCAACAGCACAAGCTATTTCGCCCCTTTGTAATGGTGAATGGCACAACCACGCGCCAGTTTGAAGGTACTGGACTGGGACTAGCAATTTCACGAAACTTAATCGAACTCATGGGAGGCACTATTACTCTTGAGAGTGCGGGGCTTCATCAAGGTACGACACTGAAGATTACCTTACCCTTGATTGATATCTCGCTGTTACCTGTTCCCAAGAAAGAAGGAAATGTAGGGGATCTAGGATTTTCCTCTGGGAATGAGGGCGTAAAACCAAGCCACTACCCTAGCCTACAGGAGTCTGGGAGAAGTCATTCTTTGGGGATCAACAAATCTGTAAAAGCAGATGTAGAAAAAGACAACTCCCCGAAGTTCCAGGTGTTACTTGGGAACGAGACTTATGAGATTAGTCTTTCGCCGCAGCAAACTCTCTTGGTAAGCCTTCCAAAAGGGGGAGCTTGTGCAGCAAACCTCACTTTAAAGAGGTAATTTTGTCAACTCATTCAAGTAATTTAACCAGAGTTGTTCTAGCTCATGGTTTGTAACCGACAGCTAGCATCACAGAAGCAGGAATTTCCACACCACTGTCCGTGGCATACTTTGATGCTCCGTCGATGATAGCATTCTTGATATTGCGCTCTTGCTCAGGGGTTTGCATTGCCAATATCGTGCCAAGACGCGCCGTACTCACAACAACCTTTGCCATCACATCGTCAGGTGTAGAGAAAGTCCAGTTCATAGGCAATTCAGTGACAGACACCTCAGTGAATCCCTCGGCAATCAAGGCCCTTTCACATTCGCCTCTTTCGCCGAAGCGGAACAAGGGCGGTCCCGGAGGTAGATCCAGATCCATGCTGCCATAAGTCTGCACCGAACCGAGTATTAGAGCCATAAACGGATTGCACGTTGGCGGTGTCCAACAGGTGAAGGCATAGCGCCCTCCCGGTTTGAGTACGCGAAAGGATTCGGCGATCGCTCTTTCTGGGTTGGGGAAATGGAGGATGCCCAAGCTACAAACAACCGCCTCAAACTGACCCGATTCAAAAGGAAGGTTTTCAGCATCCCCGTTATGGAATGATGCTTGAGGGCATCGCATGGCAATAGCCACCATATTCTCTACATAGTCCAATCCTGTTACTATGGCCTCTCGCTTTAGTGCTGCGGCACTGAGCCAGCCAGTCCCGCAAGCGACATCCAGCAATCTCAGACCAGACTTTGCTCCTACAGCATCCAATATGGCTTCATTCACCTGAGAAGTTACAGTAGCGATCGCTTGATCGTATTTTTGGGCCACAAGAGAGAATTTGTCACGCTCAAACTGTTTGAATGAATCGTGAGCAATGGTCAGATCATCTGTCATTTGTTACTTTTGCTCCTTGACTATCATTCACAAAAACAGGTTGGCCGCCTTGCTGAAGAGATGCTGTTAAAGCAGCAAGAATTTCTACTAACTCAGTGCCTACCCAACCAGATGAAACCTCTGAGGGAATATTGTTGAGAACAGAGACAACAAAGCATGAGCAAACTCGCCCCAATGGTTCCCCTGGCTCTAATTCCAGCACCTCCTGCCTTTGATTTACCGGAATAAATTGATTGCCCTGCTGTTCAAACTCCCCATGTAGTAGGGTAAGAGGTGATAATTGCGACATTTCATCAAAAATTAAACTACCAAGGCTACCCACAATCCCCAATCGTCGCTGCTTATCAGGATTCAGCCAGCACAAGTGAATATAAGCTTGAAAGCCATCTGGGTATGTCAGTGTTACCCATACTAAGTCAGCCAAACCTTGAGGCAGAGGAGAATTTGTATCTTTCTTGCCCTCTGCTCCTCTGCTCCCTTGCTCCCCTGCTTCCTGTAGCCACACTGTACCCGTAGCTTGTACTTTCATAGGAATCTGCCCCAGCCAAGCGTTAAAGATAGCAATATCGTGAATAGCTAAGTCCCACAGTGCATCAACATCTTGCCGAACAGGCCCTAGATGGGTGCGCGTCGCGTAGCCATAGCGTAAATCTCCTAATTTACCCGCTTGTATTACAGTTTTTCCTTGCTCAACTGCTGGGTGAAATAAATAAGTATGGTCAACCATTAGTATTAAATGATTTTGCTCTGCTAAGTAGCAAAGCTCTCGACATTCTCCTGGGTTGAGAGTTAGGGGTTTTTCAGCTAAAACATGGTATCCCTGTTGGAGAGCGTCTTTAATTAAAGCATAGTGGGTGGTAGCTGGAGTTGCGATCGCCACCCCTGTCAACCCTGGAACTTTCTTTAAATCTTCCCATTGAGTTGTTAAGACTACATTATCATCTAAGTTAAACTGCTGTTTTATCGCCGCTAATCGTTCTGGATGGGGGTCTACTACAGCAACTACATTTACTTGGGGATGTGCTAAGAAATTCCGCAATAGATGCACTCCCCAACGCCCAACTCCGATGACAGCAATTTTAATTTGGTTTGTCATTAGTCATTAGTCATTAGTCATTAGTCATTAGTATGCAAGGGACTAGGATAAATGACCATTGACAACCAACTGAGTTATCAGTTTATCAGCACTATTTTCGGTTTAGGGTATTTCCGGTGGAGGAATTGCTAAAAAGGCTACTTTAGCTGCGGCTTGTTCAGCAGTTTTGATCGAGCGCCCCTTACCTTCTCCTAGCTTGTTTCCGTGTAGCCAAACTTCAGCCACGAAACGTTCTTGATTGCGGTGCGGTTGAGTGACTTCCACAACCCGATACTCTGGTAAAACTTTAAATTGTGCCTGAGTCCATTCTTGGAGAGCAGCTTTGTAATTGAGTCTGGCAGGATCGAGGCGAATTTCTGTCGTTAGTTCTTGGAAGTGGGGATCTAGCCAAGAGCGGATCAGTTCTAGATTTTGAGTACTTAAGTAAAGCGCACCCAGAACTGCTTCAAAGGCATCTGCCAGTCGTGACTCTTGACCAACTTTATCGGCGGTAGCACTACCAGCGACTAGTAAGTATAACTCCAAACCATAAACTCTTGCCAATTGGGCGAGGATGCGATCGCTCACCAATACCGAACGAATTGCCGCAAAATCCCCTACTGGACAATCGGGATAATTTTCCCATAACACAACAGCCGACACCAGCCGCACCACTGCATCGCCAACAAACTCCAGTTGTTCATAATTTGCCGAATCAGAGACAGTCGGATGAGTTAGCGCTAAATCCAGCAGTTCCCATTTTATAGGTGCTTCTAGCGACAAACCTAATTTTTGGACTAAACTTTCGAGTTGCCGTTGACGGCGTGGATAGGCAAGGGGCATTGGGGACAGGAGGAAGGGGGCAGGGGGTAGGGGGTAGGGAGCAGGGGGCAGGGAGCAGGGGGCAGGGGAAAAATACTTACTTCTAACTCCTAACTCTTAACTCCTAACTCCTAACTCAGGACTCAGCACTAAAAAAGGGGGAGAGAGCAGGACATAAGCCGGGTTCTGTTCTCTTGCGAGGGCAGTTATCTATCTGGGACGCTTGTTACCAAACGCCTCAAGCGGCTCTCATTGAGCGGAACTGGTAAAAGACCAACCGTAGTTCCTATCGCCTTGCTCCCAACCGGGGTTTACCGAGCCAGCACCTCTCGATACTGCTGGTGCGCTCTTACCGCACCTTTGCACCCTTACCAGATCAATTAAAAATGTAAAACTAAGAATTAAAAATTGATTGCTCATTTTAAATTTTAAATTTTAAATTTTTAATTGATCTGGCGGTATCTTTCTGTGGCACTATCCTCACGATCGCTCGCACTGGACGTTATCCAGCAAGTCTGGTCTTTCGGGAGTCCGGACTTTCCTCAAACCAGTAGCTATGACTGATCTGCAACCGCCTGCGCCTACTCTCTCCTTAGATCCAGTTTACTGTTGACGTAGCATGTTGACATGGCATTACTTTTTTTTATTCCAAGGTAGAGCGTAAGTCCAAGGTAGTTTCCTGACTGTGAAAGGACAATTGATAATGCTAATGGGAGGAAAATCACGGCCTGGGGCTAGACCTAAACGCACCTCAGATATCCTGAGCACCAGTTGCAGGGAAAAGTCCAATTGTTTTCTTCTGTTAATAAAGTCGTTGTACAATTTTTTTTGCCCTTTTTGCAGCCCGTTGATGTCAATTAATGGTTTTTTCGCTGAATAGGTTCCAGCTACTTGATCGCGCTCAAAAACATCTTCCGCTGTCACCGTCTCAGAAAGTGTTTTCTTGGGGGCAATCAGGCTAGGGCTTTGGGGTACTGCTAAGTCGCGGGTTAAGTCTGGTGATTTCCGAATTACGCGGCGCGATTGCTTGCTATGTTCAACGACTAAAGAACTGTTGTCCCAGTCAACGTATACAGCAACATTCTCAGATTTATTTTCAATGCTAATTCCTAAATCTTTCAAGTCATCAATTGGGTATGAGGATTTGAGTTTAAAAGAAATTCCAATTTTATCGTCGAGATTTTGTTCTTTCAATTGTTCGTCAACGATTCCCTTTTTAAACTCAAATTTAACTTGGTCATCTATGGATTCAACCATGCGGTTAAAAACATAGGAAACACCGATAATATAAACTGTTAAAACTACTAAATTCTGGTCGCTACTCTTCATAAATCAGAATTTTAACTTCCGGTACTAATGAATATATATTTGACTTATCGCTTATCTACAATTGTTAATTACGCTTAATTGTTACAGAATTTTGCAGCCACCCTCGTCGCCAGAAAAAGAATAGCAAACTAAGTGCGATCGCTCCCATCCCTGCCAAGCAAATTGGGTAACCCCAATACCAATTCAATTCCGGCATATTATATGGCGATTTTTCAGTATTGAAATTCATACCATATATTCCTGCAACAAAAGTCAGTGGAATAAAAATTGATGAAACTACCGTTAGCACTTTCATAATTTCATTCATTTTATTGCTCACTGCCGAAAGGTACACATCCATTAATCCAGATGCTAGCTCTCGATAAGTTTCTACCATATCCATCACTTGCACTGTATGGTCATAACAATCTCGCAAGTAGATTCGTACTTCCTCGCTAATCAGCTCACTGCCATCTCGAATCAAGGAATTAATTGCATCTCGCTGTGGCCAAATAGCACGACGCAGTTGCAGTAATTCTCGCCTAATTTTATAAATACTTTGTAGTGTTTGCGGTGTAGGTCTGACTATTACCTCCTCTTCTAACTCTTCGATTCGCTCCCCATAAAGCTCTAGCACTGGGAAAAAGCCATCAATAATCGCATCTAACACGGCATAAGCTAGATAATCAGCTCCCTGTTTGCGAATAATCCCTTTGTTTTTTGCAATTCGCGATCGCACTCCTTCAAAACAATCATGTTCTGGTTCTTCTTGGACTGTCAGCAAATAATTTTTTCCTAATACCAAACTCACTTGCTCGCTGTAAAAACCACATATTATTTCTTTTGGTACTACCATGCGGGAAATGAATAGCAATTGGTCTTCATAATCTTCTGTTTTAGGACGTTCCGGTACATTAACTATATCTTCTAAAACTAAAGGATGTAACTCAAAAATGTTACCCAATCGTTGTAATATATCTTGGCTGCCTAAACCTTGTACATCTACCCAAGAAGTTGATTCCATCTCCAGATATGGAACACATTCTTCTGGCGTTGCTATTTGCTCACGAATGAAATTGGTTTGGTTATAGTCAATCAAGAGAATTATTGGTGGTGGAGCATCTGCATCAATAAAAATGGTTCCAGGTACAGTCCCTGGTTGGTGATAAAAGTCTTCTCCATATGGCTTATTTAATATTTTGGAAAGGCGATACCGTTTTCGTGACATGCAATATTACCTAATAGTTATTAGTCATTTTTCATTAATCATTAGCCATTCGTAAAAATAATTGACTATTGATTAATAACCATTCACACTTAACCTTACAAAATTTAATATAAAGATGCTAGTTTCTAAATTACACAATTATTTAGGTGGGTAGTTTGGTTATTAGTCAGATTTAATCTGAAGAATCTCAATTACGAATTACGAATTGGTATAACATATCGTATCTGAATCAGCAATTTTATAAAAAAACAGTTTGCCTTGACAAGACAAACTGCTAAAAAAAATATTTATTTGGGTGAGGAGAAGTTAGAACATACCCATGCCGCCCATGCCGCCCATACCGCCCATGCCACCCATGCCACCCATACCGCCCATACCGCCCATGTCAGGGGCAGCAGCAGCGGATTTCTTCTCCGGCTTTTCAACAACGATCGCTTCGGTGGTTAAGACCAAACCAGCAATGGAACCAGCGTTTTGCAAAGCTGAACGCACGACTTTGGCAGGATCGATAATGCCAGCAGCGATTAAGTCTTCAAATTCCCCGGTAGCAGCGTTGTAGCCAATGTTAAAGTCGCTATCTCGGACTATAGAGACGATAACAGAACCTTCAGCACCAGCGTTATCTGCTATTTGACGCAAGGGAGCTTCTAGCGCTCGTCCGACTATATCAGCCCCAATCTTTTCTTCTTCATTCTCCAGGGTGTTTTTAATCTCTTGTACCTTTTTAGCTAAGTGAATTAGAGTTGTCCCACCACCAGGAACAATACCTTCTTCCACAGCAGCTTTAGTAGCGTTCAGCGCGTCTTCAATCCGCAGTTTCCGGTCTTTGAGTTCGGTTTCGGTTGCCGCACCCACTTTGATTACTGCCACACCGCCAGCGAGCTTGGCGATGCGTTCTTGCAGTTTTTCTTGATCGTACTCAGAATCGGTTTCTTCCAACTGTCTGCGAATTTGACCAATCCGCTTTTGTACTTCTGGCTTGGTGACACTGCCAGCTACAATGGTGGTGCTTTCTTTGTCAATCGTGATTTTGCGAGCAGTTCCCAAAGCTTCTAGAGAAGCAGTATCTAGACTTAAGCCGATTTCTTCAGAAATCAACTGTCCATCGGTGAGAATAGCAATATCTTCTAACAAAGCTTTGCGGCGATCGCCAAACCCAGGCGCTTTGATTGCAGCTACAGCAAGTACACCCCGCGCTTTGTTCACTACCAAAGTTGCCAAAGCATCACCTTCGACATCTTCAGCGATGATCAGCAAGGGCTGACCAGAACGGGCGACTTTTTCCAAAATCGGCACTAAATCTTGGATACTGCTGATTTTTTTGTCAGTAATCAAGATCCGGGCGTTTTCAAATTCGACGATTTGCCGCTCGTTGTTGGTGACGAAGTAGGGTGAAATATAACCCCTGTCAACCTGCATCCCCTCAACTACTTCTAGTTCAGTTGTGAGAGATTTAGATTCTTCAACGGTAATTACACCATCTTTGGTGACTTTTTCCATTGCTTGGGCTAACATTTGGCCAACTTCTTCATCGTTACCAGCAGAGACAGTGGCAACTTGAGCGATCGCACTTCCTTCTACTGGTTTGGCTATCTTGGCAATTTCTAGTACCAATGCCTCAATAGTTTTGTCGATCCCCCGTCTCAAGCTAACTGGGTTACTACCCGCCGCGACGTTCTTCAAACCTTCCCGAATCAAGGCTTGTGCTAAAACTGTTGCGGTGGTTGTACCATCCCCAGCGACATCTTTTGTTTTTGAGGCCACTTCCTGGATGAGTCTTGCACCAGTATTTTCCAAAGGATCTTCTAATTCAATTTCCTTGGCAACAGTGATACCATCATTGACAATTTGAGGTGCGCCAAATTTTTTCTCTAAAAGGACATTGCGACCTTTGGGCCCCAAGGTGATTTTTACGGCATCGGCAAGGGCGTTAACACCCCTTTCTAGAGCTCGCCGCGATTCCTCGTCAAATGCAATAATTTTCGCCATGTTTTATTTCTCTAGCGCTTCCATTAGACAATTTAGCACTCACAGGGCAAGAGTGCTAATCTCCCAAGCGGCTCAAGTTACAAATGGAAATAAAAAAAATTGATTAATATACAGGTGATGCTCAAATTAGATACAGGCAGTAATGCTTGAATTGGGAGATGAATCTAGACAACTCCCTTAAGTCCCTCGGTATTGCCGACCCTAGCGGCACCGGCTGGTTGGCGGTAGTATTTACGTTTCTCTTGGCTTGGCTTGTAACGTGGCGTTTAATTCCGACAGTACGCAAATTCGCCTTGCGGGTAGGTTGGGCTGACCAACCCAACGCACGGCGACTCAACCGAGAACCTTTGCCTAATGCAGGGGGGCTAGCTATCTACGCAGGTGTAATTGCCGCACTGGTATTAGCTAGCCTTTTACGACCTATCGAACTCCAAAACGTACTGGCTCAGGTACTGACTATTCTGTTGGGGGGTTCGATATTAGTTCTTGTGGGCTTTATCGATGATCAGTTCGGCTTACCACCCTCTGTTCGATTGTGGGCGCAAATTATTACGGCCCTGTTGCTGGTAGCTAATGGCATCAGTGTCAGTGTTATGTTTGGCACCCCCATTGACTCGCTCCTGTCCATGTCGCTAACAGTACTATGGGTAGTAGGGATTACCAACGCCATCAACTTGATGGATGGTATGGATGGTTTGGCGGGAGGAATCAGCTTTATTACCGCCATGAGTTTGTTGGGGGTTGCAGCCCAATTTAACAATCGTGCAGCGGCAATCTTGGTATTAGCAGCCTTAGCAGGTGCTGCACTAGGATTTTTACGTCACAACTTTCACCCCTCGCGGATTATTATGGGTGATGCCGGAGCATACTTTTTCGGCTATGTACTGGCAGCAACTAGTATTTTAGGCAAACTCCAACAAAACACAGTTTATGCGTTAATTCCCACAATTTTATTTCTGTTGTTGCCAGTACTAGACACCACTCAAGTATTTGTGCGACGCCTACTAGCAGGAAATAACCCCCTTAGTACTCCAGGCAAAGACCACCTGCACCACCGCTTACTTGCTTGGGGACTCTCCCAGCGCCATGCTGCGTTCACACTTTGGTCAATTACCTTAGTTTTCAACTTGCTGGCGATGAGAATACAAGGTATGAGTGTGGCTGTGATGCTGACTACCGCCAGTAGCATTATTATTCTTTTGGGTTTTACTATCTGGCAAAGGATACGCCAACAACCTTAATCGCTTGTAGGGTGGGCATTGCAGTGCTAACCCTACTATTGTTTATTTTCTACTGTGGCAAAATATGATATAGATTTTTTAAGAAATTACTGATGTATGAAGTATCTATTAGCACTACATTGCCCGCTTGATAGAGCTTATTAGCTTGATGTAATTATTAATATTAATACTTAATATTTAATATTTAGAAACTATAAATCGGCGATCGCCAGATAAAATCGGTGCGTTACGCTGTAGGCTAACGCACCTACAAAAATTACTAACTCAGAACTATTTAGGCCATTACCATACCGCCATCGACATTAAAAACTTGTCCGGTGATGTAGGTGGCGGCGGGATCGGCAGCGAGGAAACGCACCATCCCAGCGACTTCTTCGGGCTGACCGAAACGACCGAGGGGAATATATTTCAGAATATCTTCGGGGTTGTTAAGACCACTGGTCATGTCGGTGGTAATGAATCCAGGGGCGACGGCGTTAACGGTGATGCCACGAGTAGCTAGTTCTTTGGCAACGCTTTTAGTGAAGCCGATTACACCTGCTTTGGCGGCGCTGTAGTTTGACTGGCCTGGGTTGCCCATTTGCCCAGCAACGGAGGTAATGTTGATAATTCGCCCCGATCGCTGTTTGAGCATGATTTTACTGACGGCGCGTGTACATAAGAAAACACCAGTTAAATTAAGGTCTATCACAGCTTGCCAATCTTCTGGCTTTAAACGCAAAAGCAGCGTGTCGCGGGTAATACCTGCGTTGTTGACTAAGATATCCACACGGCTGAACTTTTCCATAACGGCGTTAACTAGTGCGTCTACTTGATCACCTTTAGAAACATCAGCTTGGATAGCGATCGCCTGGCCTCCTGCACCTGTAATTTCTGTAACAACTGCCTCAGCAGCTGTACTTGAACTGGCATAATTTACAACCGCAATCGCTCCTTGTGTAGCTAATTCAATTGCGATCGCTCGCCCAATTCCTCGTGATGCACCTGTGACAATTGCGACTTTATCTTGTAATAGTGTCATTTGATGTTCCTCAATCTTAAAAATACCGCGCTAATTATCTTATGGTGATTTAGGGAGCATCTGAATGAATATTGTCTGGATAAGTAAATATCTATAGTTATTTCTCTGTTAAGAGATGAAAAGATTGAAGCAATATATATATTGTTGATTTAATTTATAGCTGCGACGCCGATACCGTACTCTTACCCAGAAGCACGCACAGCGTCTCTTAAAAAGCGTCATAGCCCGCCGTAGACATCGCTTGATTGGATAAACTAGAAAGTGTTGGAGCCACAACCGTTGTAGATATCACTTTCGTGAATGCTTGTATAGTTGTTATTTGGTTAACTAAAATAAGTTTAAATATATGTCTAATGCATATACACAAATATAAACAACATATGTCTTTTATTATAATTATTTAATATTTTTGGCTTGTAAATCAGTCTATATTGATTAATTTAATCCTTTCCCAACAAAAACCTATGAACCTATACCGCTTTTATTTTCTAAGAATTATTATTGAAACAAACAATTGAAAATCGGTCTGTATCACATGGCAACTAAAAAGCAATTTAACAGCTTTGAAGAGATGCTGTCTGCTTCTGATGTACCTGTATTAGTAGATTTTTACGCTGACTGGTGTGGCCCATGTCAAATGATGGTGCCAATTTTAGAGCAAGTCAATGCCCAACTTAAGGATCGCCTGCGGATTGTCAAAATCGACACGGAAAAATACACAGATTTAGCCAGTCAATATAAAATTTCCGCTCTACCAACCTTAGTACTATTTAAACAGGGTCAGCCTGTGGATCGGATAGAGGGAGTCATGCAAGCACCGCAGTTGGTGCAATATCTACAAACAAAGGTTTAAGCTAACACTTAACATTTGGATTTTAGCCGCCAGAGGCGCGAAATATCGCGTCTTTTTTAGTGGGGGTGCATAGCTGTAGCCCTACGAATCACCGTGTAAAATCTTAAGTAAATATTAAGCATATCTGCTTATATGTCTAGAGAATGTAGTTTAGAAATTGAGATGGCTATATTGTATAGATATAAGAAAATATCTTGACAAGCCAAAAAATCTATGAATAACAAGCAGAAAAGATTTGACAAAGCCTATATTTGGGTGAATATTGATTTTGATAAAGTTCAACATAGAATAAATGCAGTAACTTGCCAGATTGAGCAGGTTATAAAGAAGTACCAACCTTCAAATCAAACCGATAACCCAGGCAAAAGAAACAATTAGGTTATGTGTAGAGCAAGTTTTGAGAACAGATTTGCAAATATCAATTATTAAATATTTATCAGATGTCCAGTTACATTTGTCTCAATTAGCAGCAGCATTAACTCTTGTATCTCATACTTCTGGTGTTGATTACAAAAAATTGCAGTAACTATTGGTAGAAAAAGGGTAGGAAGCTAGATATAGAAACCTACTCTACGATGTTTACAATATTTGATCGCGAATTAATTGAACATAGTCCAAGTGTCAGCTTTAGCTTAGGCGTAGCCTAACCTAGACATCGCATCAGTTTTGTATATCACATTTTAGCAAAATAAACAATATCTGACAGTAAGTAGTATTTTTAACAAAACATTTGTAACTACCCTTGCAGTTTATTTACCCACCGCCTGCTATTCTTATAGTTACTTCGGTCTGTCATAGCAGATAGATTATCCTCAATAATGTTTTTATTTGTTAGCGCTCATATACCATCCGGGTTATGTGGGTGCTTTTACTTTATCCTTCATGGCAAAAATCCGGTTTAATTTTGAGACGATGTCTGGTGTTTGGTACTCTAAGCTGACACTGAAGCTTTAATTTGACCAAAACGGCGGTTCTTTGAGCGTCTTTGCTCCTTGGCGAAGCAATGCGCGGTAATCCTCGACTGGTTGCCCATCGTCCGTTACCATCCATTATGACGGCGATATGTTGGGGGATTTTTTGAGGGTTTAAATCGGTGGGTAATTTTGATTTGTTATTTGTCATTCGTTCTTACTCCAAATAAATCAGTTCCACCAACAAACCGAGCCATCTGAGGATGCAATTTTTCCAAATACTGCCGACTTGTTTGGGTATAGCCGCGAATGGGGGCTTCTGTGTTCATCGCACCTATCAATATAGATAAAAATACCTCTGCGTCTAAGCCGATAATTTGATTGCGGTTAATCGCTTGCCAGTCGATGGGTTTCCAGGGACGCCGTTGGGGATTAACAAACTGTATCGGTAAATCTTGCAGACGTTCATGTAGTTTTTCGACTGCAATATATTTGTCTATGAGGGAACGAATGCGGCGCTGTGTTTGCAAGTAATGAGGACTGGGATAGCTTTGACCTGCTAAGTCTTCTGCGAGTGGGCTGAGGGTTTAAGCATCTTTTTATACTTAAATTTTATCTCTATGCCCAATAGCCTAAGCGATCGCACTTCGTTTTGTCAGTCGGCTGAAGTCGGCAATTTTATGTGATAGGGTTGCAAAAGTCGGGGAAAAAGTTGGTTATAGAAAATTTGGGTTTCAAACCTCGCCCTTCTAAGACGTTCAACTCTCTATGTAAATGATGTTTGTAAGTATCTTAATATTAATGCTTTACTTATTCTGTCAATTCCCAAAATTACTAACGATAACGCTCAAGTTGTTTTTGGGCTAACTCCAACTGTTCTTCTGGTGTTTGATAACGCTTTCCTTGTTGGTCATAACCAATACAAAACTTGACGCTGGATATTACCAGAGACGTATTGCGATCGCCTACGGCGGGCGGGTATGCTATCCCAAGCTGCCAGAACCTACGAGGAATTAGATCAAGCCATCACAATGCCCTAGATGCAGTCGCTAAAAAAGACATTATCTTAGATGGTTTTCAATCAAAATTTACTCTCTGTTCATAATTTAAATTCATTTATTGCCTAGCCTAATAATAATCTTTAATAGGAAGTTACTAGTACTTCTGTAATTTTTCCGCGCTTGTTGGCGTTAGAATTAATTGCCCTAGATGCTGATATAGTGTGGATGTTGAAACTGTTGTACAGATTGCGAATAAATTCACAATCTGAATTAGATAGCATGACTTTAACCCCACGTTGAGCTAACTTTTCAAACACATCTTTGAGTTGAACTTGCTGATCCTCAGCAAAGCGATCGCTACTGTAACCTGTAAAATAGCTAGTTTCACTTACCGGATAGTATGGTGGGTCAAAATAAACAAAATCATCACTGCTTGTTGCATAATTTAGTACATCAACAAAATTTGCTTGTTTGATTTTAGATGTAGAAAGCGCTTCTGAGGCTGTTCGCAGTAAATCCTCAGAACAAATATTGGGATTTTCATATCTACCTAAAGGTACATTAAACTTTCCCTGTGAGTTGACTCGATAAAGACCATTAAAACAAGTCTTATTAAGATAAATTAAACGAGCAGCTTTGTCTATATCAGTACCGCTGGAGTTATTTCTGACACTATAGTAATAATCTTGATCATGTCGGTTTTTATGCTCTTTCAATATAAAAATTAATTCCTCAACATGATCCCTAACACAACAATAAGTATTAATTAAGTCGGCATTTATATCAGTTAAAACTGCTGCGGTTGATTGGAGATAGAAAAAAACAGCACCACCACCTAAGAATGGCTCATAGTAATTTTTATAACTGTCGGGAAAATAAGGAATATATTGCTGTATCAACCTACTTTTACCCCCTGCCCACTTCAAAAATGGACGCGGGCTAGTTTCCTTGAGGATTTTAATTACCATTTATTTACGATTTAATTTAAAATAATCATGACTAAATAAAGCCAATATAACCGACGGAGTATATTTTATATTAACTGGCTAATTTTCCAGCTGCATAGATTACAATTGAGTAGATAAAGCATATCAAAACAAACGTAAGTATATAACAAGGCAGTTTACATTCAGATGTTTGACGGATTTTGGGATAACGTCTTTCGCTACCCCCGGTACTTAATTAGTATCGTCTTAGGACTGTTTCTGAACACCTTTGCGCCGTTAGTGCCATTGTTGAAGCGCCCAGTTACCTTAATCGCTATCTTGGGTTTGTTTGTGAGCAGCCTAGTCTTTCTTACTCTCACCTTACGGGCAATGCTGGGCTTGAGTACAATCTAGACTAGCGCTATATTGGGGCTGTGCCCCACAGACGGTTATTATTGGCGTTACTCCCGCTAAATACTGTCTATCCAACTTGCATATATTTTTGTTGTACAACCTCTGTGAGGAGGCGAAATTTTTATGGCTACAAATCGCCGGGTTTCCCGCGTTGCTGAATTGATCAAACGGGAAGTTAGCCAAATGCTGCTCAATGGCATCAAGGATGACCGTGTGGGTACAGGAATGGTAAGTGTTACTGATGTTGATGTTTCCGGCGATCTCCAACACGCCAAAATCTACGTCAGTATTTATGGTACAGATGAAGCTAAAGCAGAAACAATGGCAGGCTTAAAGTCGGCTACAGGTTACGTCCGTAGCGAACTTGGGGCGCGGGTACGGCTGCGTCGTACACCAGAAGTGCTATTTCTCGAAGATCGTTCTATAGAACGCGGTAATAAAGTACTGGCACTACTAAACCAACTTAACCATGAGCGTCCGCCAGAAAATCTAATATCAGTAGATGGCAGCACTGATCAAGATGATGAATTATTTGATGAATAAGTAACTGAAATAACAATGTAACTTCAGAACAATTAATCTCAGCAAATCCGCCAAACAGTTTACAGACGTGACTAAATCGCGTCTGTTTTAATATGACCATAACCTAGTTCAGGGATCGGTAGTTGCATCTATACACTTTCTTTCTGTTTACTTTGGTCAATGCTAGGGAGTAAGGGTTTAAATATCCCACTGAACTCTCGTAAGAAAGCGGGAAGCTAACGTAACAATGGCTTCAAATCGGGGATTTGACTCTTAATGATTTGCTCCTCCTGACTATTTCAAATAACGAATTAGTACTCCACCCTTCTACAGATGTTTATCCAACGAAAACCGTGTGACATCAGTGCTTAAATTAACCAGCAAATTACGGCTTTACTTAAGAAATTATTAACAGATACCGGGATAAAAGCCTTCATAGTGTAGTTTGGGCGTTATGTTTGGAACACTTTATACCCTAGTATCTGACAAATATTCTTATGTTGTTTAACCTTAGAGAAATACCAGCAGTTCTAGATCCGGCTTTAAGGTGATTATTTGACATATAAGCAATGCCTGCGGTGGTCATAGAGCTTGCGTTGCCCTGACTTGTACTGAGTGTAGCCTCTCCAAGAGTTAGTCGAAGTGTGGTCTAAGCCTACGCAATATAAATTCTTCCCACAGACTAAATCTTGCCTAAAGACTGTAATAGCAAGACTTTTAGACTTGTTAAATGAAGATAATACAGCGGCCATAGCAGGTTAAGTTAACTACTCGGAATTTTTTTTGTAAAGCGGATTTTCGATAAATGTCAGGATTCGTTGACTTTCTTAACATTTCTTGAGATAATTTCAGGATATGTAGCGTCAAAATAAAAATAGTTCCGTATAGCAAACTACAAAATTCTAGCCACAAGTCTAAATTCTGTCATGTTTGTTCCTAATTATTAAGGGGAACACTATCGTAAGTGTTAATTTGTGAGTAAAAACCATGAGTGTGAATACGGTGCCTTCTATCAATTACTACTCTCTCGATCTGATTCAAGACGAAGCACGCCGACTGGTGCAAAAAGGAATGGTTAGCAGACAACAGCCAATATATACTCTCTGCCAATATATTCCAGCGAGAGAGTGGGTTTGCGTTGAATGTGAATTAGAAAAATGTGACTATTTGTTACGCGATCGCATTGGCGATCTCATTGGTCGTGAACAGTGGGACAACGATTAATCAATGTTTGATTTCAGGTTTGGGATTAGGGGTTCATTTTCGATGTGTGGATGTCACAATCAACGATCCTACGCCCAACTTGGGGGATCATCTCTGTTTTTTGATCAGCATTGCCCTACATAGAACCTTGCGTTTTTCATTAAACCAGAAGCATTTGAGTCTGAATTTATACAACTTTTCAAGTTAAGAAAGGCATCAGAAGCATTTTTTCTGTAATATGTGGTGCTACAACTTGAGTCTAGTATGTAGATTCTGTGACGTTCCTACATTTATCTGATAGGTAATTGTAGGAACTTCACTTATGACTTGCAATTCATTGCATCGCTTACTTTAAGTAAGCAATAATCTGTTTGCTGTTCAAAGCCAAAACCCGTCTTGAAAAGCTTGCTAAGTTCGACAATGAAGAGAACCTCTGCAAGTAACTGACTCAATTTTCGCAAAATCTAAAATTTGTATAGTATTTTTTCTGAAGAAATCTCACAAAGCACAGAAAAATTACCTGAATTATTATCCTACTTGCTCTAAATACTGATTAATGTCTTCAATGATCTGGGTAAGTTCAGCTTCAGTAGTCAAGCGGATGTTGACGTTGCGGACAGTCAACAAAACTTTGGCTGCGAAGGGCGTCGGCCAGATATTAGGATTACAGAAAATTTCTAAAAATACTTCACCCGTATAACGATATTCGAGGGGAGGTTGGTGAGTGACTTTACCACCGCCAGGGGTGGGTTTAGCGGCGACAGCTTTCAGGCGCTCCATCAGTTGATCCGTCGCTGTCTTTAATTCTCGTGCTGCTTGGGGTGAAAAACTAAAGGAGACAGAACCTTCAATTAGGTTCAATGTTAGAGGAGTTGAAGACATATCTTTTTTATTAAAACTTCTTGATAAGTACTAATATTACCGGAAGAAGAGACGAAGCCGCCGAGATCGACGGCGGCGAAGCCCAACTTTTTCGAGGATGCGCCCCAGCTTTGCATTGGTGCCGCCAAATCAGGCGGTAAAGCCCCCATCAATCTTCAGGTTCGCACCAGTGACGAAATCGGCTTCCGCACTGGCGAGATAGGAAACCATGCCGGCGACTTCTTCGCTTCGTCCGTAACGCTGTAGGGCAGTCATGCTTCTCATGCTGTCGGCAAAGGTACCGTCCGCTGGGTTCATGTCTGTGTCTACTGGGCCGGGTTGGATATTGTTCACCGTAATGCCACGAGGCCCGAGATCACGGGCAAGACCACGTGTGAAACTAGCGTTGGCAAAGCCCGCCGTAGGCATCGCACCCTTAGTCAAAGCATAGATGGAGCCACCAGCGAAAGGCATGATGTCGCTGTTGACGCTGCCGATCATGATGATCCGTCCGCCCTCGCCCATATGGCGAACAGCCTCCTGAGTTGCCACAAAGACGCCCTTGACGTTAACCGCGATCAGCCGATCAAAATCATCCATTGAGAACTTCGTCGATTGTGCCCATCGCGGTGACCCCCGCGTTGTTTACAAGGATGTCGAGGCGACCGAAGACTTTCACCGTCTCGGCAACAGCGTTTTTGACCGCTTCGACATTGGCACTATCAGCGCGAAGAGCCAAGGCTTATCCACCTGCCGCTTCAATGGCGACCACGACCTCGTCGGCTTTTTGCGGTGAGCTAGTGTAGGTGAGGGCGACAGTTGCACCATCGTCCGCGAGACGTTTGGCGATCGCCGCTCCCAGACCGCGTGAGCCGCCTGTTACCAATGCCACTTTACCTGTAAGTTTTTTGGTACTCATAGTATTCCTGATTCAAACTCGCCGTCTGAGGAAAATTGACCTTTGGAATTATATGGCTCAAGTTCTTACTCAAACTTGTAAGAGTATCAAATTTTCACTCATCTCTCTGGCTTATTAATTTATTTTTAGTGAGAGGAATGTAAAAACTTACTTCTAGGTTTACTCATTATAAGGTAGTAAATAACGCCCATTAAGTTTGTCAGTTATCCTGATCAAGTACAGATTACTAATGGTCGTCATCATCTCTTTGAATACAATTCGGTCTGGATTAAGTGGATATATGAATAACAAAATTAGTTAAAATATTTCTGTAATTAATGCTAAACATCTGCTGTTATCTGTAAAGACATTACTAATACCTATAAAGCTTGTAGCTGCTGTTAGTTATAAATAATCTCAACAAATTGGTATAAAACATAGGGACTATAGAGAGACTTAATTCTTACTGCGTAAGACTTTGATACATTTTATTTGTGTTTATTTGTATTTTGAGTTCTACATTAGAAGACATAGAACTTGATGTAATAAATTATCTATGATTTACGATAACCGCGCCGAAGTGCGGAAGGTTTTAATTATTACCCTACTGCTTAACCTATTTGTAATGGGATTGAAAGCAGTTGTGGGTTACTGGACAGGTTCGTTGAGTTTGATAGCTGATGCCTTGCATAGTGTGACAGATAGCGCCAACAACGTTTTAGGATTAATTGCAAGTAAATTTTCTTCTCCACAACCCGATCGCGAGCATCCCTATGGACACAGTAAGTTTGAAGCTGTGGGAGCCTTAGGAATTGCCTCATTTTTAGGAATAGCCTGTTTTGAGATTCTGCAAGGAGCAATTGAGCGAATTCTCAAAGGTGGTGGTGAACCTGTGAGAATATCGCCACCAGAGTTGTGGTTATTACTAATTGTGCTGGGCGTGAATATCTTTGTGGCGTTTTACGAACGTAGTGTGGGTAGGCGCGTAGGTAGCTCAATTCTCATAGCTGACGCGACACATACCATGAGCGATATTTGGGTGACAATTTCTGTAATTAGTGGCTTGATAGGAGTTTGGCTAGGTTATCAATGGATGGATTTGGTGCTAGCTTTTCCTGTGGCTTTGTTGGTATTTTGGAGTGGCTGGTCAGTTTTAAAAGAGAATTTGCCTTGGCTTGTGGATCAAATGGCGATCGCACCAGAAGCAATTCATGCGATCGCAACTTCTGTTCCAGGTGTAGTTAACTGTCATGCGATCGCTTCTCGTGGTGTTATTGGTCGTCAAGTGTTCATTGAAATGCATTTAATAGTAGATGCACCAGACGTAGAAACCGCTCACCACATCACCGAAGAAGTAGAAAGCCGATTAGAAGAACGGTTCCGTCCAGTGAGGATTTTAATTCATGTTGAACCACCAGCATATAAGTCTGAGGAAATTAGCTTTGAAACTGGAGCGAAGTAGTCTTATCAATTCAAAATTATGCCCTGTTAAGATGTAAAGCAGTGCATTTTAATAACATACAAATAACTGCATATTTGCATTAACTTTGATAAGAAGCAACCAAATTAGCGACGATTGCAACTAGTTGTCCTGGATCAACAGGTTTAGCCACATGAGATTGAAAGCCCGCTTCTAATGCACGGCTACGATACTCACTATCGCCGTATGCAGTTAAGGCGATCGCGGGGAGTTTTTCCCAAATATCAGGCTTCAGTGCGCGGATTTTGCGAATGAGGGTGTAGCCATCTTCACCAGGCATAGCAATATCACAAATTAAGACATCTGGCTGCAACTCAGGTAGTACTTTCAATGCTACCCCCGCCGATGGAACTGCCGTGACGGTGGCTCCATCAGCTTCTAACACGGTAGTAATGTAAAAGCGGCTATCGTCATCATCATCAACTACGAGGATGTTTAAGCCAGCAAGGGAAAGAGGAGGTTCCATAACATCTCCATTAATGTTTATCAAATGAAGTTATTTCTAATGAGCTGCTGGTTTTTTCTCAGTGACCACACCATTGGTAATTTTACTGCGATCGCGCCTATTTTCCTAGATAATAATTCAATTTTGCCAACTACCATTTAATTGATGGTTAATTGTTCGCTGGCATTTATAATTATTGACTGAAGAAAATTATGTAGATATTTAAATTACTCAGATTTAAAAACTTACTTTAATAAATAGTTTCATTTGCAAATTATTTTTGCTAATCGCTGCCTGCTTTATTACTAAAAACTTGCGATGCTGATGAGGCTTTTAAATCTAGTAACTATGACATTTTGCTATGAAGCGAAAATATATAAGTTGCATAATAAAATTAAATGAAACTCTTGTGGGGTGGGCAATATGAGTATCCTAAATATATAAGTTAAACATGACGTCTCTTGCATAAGTCCTTAATACCAATTCGTAATTCGTAGTACTCGCCTCCAGCGAGAAGCAAGCTACGTAATTCATAATTAAGAAAGTCCTACTTAGTCTGGGTTTCAGGGTTTATATCTGTTTCATTATTTTCGTGAAATGGTATAACACCCAACCCCCACCCCCCCCGTAAGGGAGAAAGGGAGCGTTTGCTTTACTCAAATGCGGTGTGGGGTTCTTTATTTTTGATTTATGCAAAAGTCAAAAGTCTATGGAATAGCTTATTAAACCAAGAGTCAAAAAAATAGACAATGCCAAAACTCAGAACAAGTCAGGTCGGCATTGCCATTTTGAAATATGTAAATCTAAACTACCGTAAAGAATCTGAATTATTAGAAGAAGTAATGAGCTTTTAGTTAAGTCAACTCAAAACTTGATTATTCCCACTCAATAGTTCCAGGCGGCTTAGAGGTGATGTCATAAACCACCCGATTCACCCCTTTAACCTCATTCACAATCCGCGTGGAAATCACTTCTAGGACATCGTAAGGCACTCTTGCCCAATCAGCAGTCATGCCATCTTCACTGGTAACAATCCGCAAAACGATGGGGTAAGCGTAAGTACGTTGATCACCCATAACGCCGACACTACGAATTGGCAGCAATACAGCAAACGCCTGCCAAAAATCATGATACATACCGCGTTGGTTAATTTCTTGCCGGACAATCAAATCTGCATCGCGCAAAATATTTAACCGCTCAGATGTGACTTCCCCCAGAATCCGAATTGCCAAACCAGGCCCAGGAAAAGGTTGCCGTTGGACAATTTCTTCTGGTAAACCAATAGAACGCCCAACTTTGCGGACTTCATCTTTAAATAGTTTCCGCAGTGGTTCTACCAATTTAAACCTTAGGTCTTTGGGCAAACCGCCAACATTGTGATGACTCTTAATTTTCACCGCTACCCGCTCCCCAGTTTGGGGATCAACGTTGGTATCAGCAGATTCAATCACATCTGGATAAAGAGTCCCTTGAGCCAGATAGTCAAAGTGACCAAGACGTTTAGATGTTTCCTCAAATACACTGATGAATTCGTGTCCGATACGGCGGCGTTTTTCTTCAGGATCGGTGACATCAGCAACTTTAGCTAAAAAGCGATCGCGAGCATTAACATACTCTACAGGAATGTGAAACTGCTCTTGGAACAGCTTTACTAATCGTTCTGGCTCATACTTTCGCATAAAGCCTTGATCGATAAATACGCAAGTCAGTTGATCGCCAATGGCTTTATACAACAAGAAGGCTAAGGTGGAAGAATCCACCCCACCAGACAACGCCAACAGCACTCGCTTTTCACCAACTCTGGCGCGAATTTCCCGAATTGCTTCTTCGACAAAAGCCGCTGTTGTCCAAGTGGGTTCGCAATCGCAGATGTGATAGACAAAATTACGGATTAATGCTAAACCGCCAATAGAATGCACCACCTCTGGATGGAACTGAACGCCGTAAAGTTTCTTTTCGTGGTCAGCGATCGCAGCACAGGGAGTATTTTCTGTATGTGCCAGCAATTCAAACCCTGATGGCATTTTGGTAACTGAGTCTCCATGACTCATCCACATCGTAGTGCCATCTTCGACATTAGTGAGCAAATCTGTGGGATCATCAATATATAATGAGGCTTTGCCGTACTCACCTCGATCGGCCTTTGCCACTTCGCCACCGAGTTGGTTTACCATCAGCTGCATCCCATAGCAAACACCCAAAACGGGTATTCCCAAATTCCAGATTTCTGGGTCACAATGGGGAGCGTTATCACCATAAACCGAACTGGGTCCACCAGAGAGAATGATTCCCTTGGGATTGAGTTGGCGCAATTGTTCAGAAGTAGTGCGATAGGATAAAACTTCAGAGTATACTTGAGTCTCGCGGATGCGACGGGCAATCAACTCAGAATATTGAGAGCCGAAGTCCAGAATTATAATCAATTGACGATCAAGCCGCCCAACATTTTCCAATGTTTGGGGCGCTTGTTCTGTTGGTATCACCGCTGTATTCATGACGGGAGTGTTATGTCTGTTAAGGGTAGATGCTTTGTGGTCTATGATGATGCTATTATTCAGCCTGGGTAGGCTAATAATGATATAGAGAGCCTTTACAAACGCCGGGTTATGTGCGTTTGTTTAGTCCCGGAGTCGGAGATGGTATTAAAACGATAAACTTACCCTAGAGTGGTTACTTAAGAAATTATTTATTTGGATTGTTTACGATTATTCATAATAAATTAACATAATTTTCCCATCAACAGACTAGCAGTTTTACTCTTCACGATAATTTTGCGATCGCGATCAAAGAGGATAGAGCCACAAATTGTTACTCCTGTGCCCTTTTCGCTATGACTTTGGATGTATTCTTTAGAACGGACATCGATGGCTTCGGCGATCGCACTGTAAACTTGATTTACCCAGTCACTACCAGTTGCAGCATCTAGCGATTTTAGGTATGTTAATGCTGCTTCAGCGGTTGCACTGTTAAACACAGCTTGGATATCTGGTGATTTTAAACCTGCGATCGCACAGTGCGCCGCCAAAATTTCCCGCCGCCCATCAGCCAAGTAGTGATGGGTGTGAAAAATCCCTCCAGCCAGTTTCATTAGCTTTCCGTGATAGCCAAATAATAAAATTTCTTTCACGCCCAACACATCAGCTTCTACTAACATTGGACCAAGCCAGTTAGCAGTTTTGACCAATTGCTCAGGATTAATCCCTAGTTTACGCGCCAAATCTAGGCCATTCTCCCCGATACAGAATACTAAACTTTCAAAACGACTGGCTTTATCTTGTAATTCCGCCCGAAAAACTGCAAGCTGATCTGGTGTACTTAAGGGTTGAGAAATTCCGGTCGTGCCTAAAAGGGAAAGCCCTTCAACTACACCAAAAGCAGAATTTGAAGTTCTAACAGCAAGCGATCGCCCTTCAGGTAGAATAATCGTCACCGTGATTTTTTCCTCTGGCGCTAGTATCCGTTGCAAGTTTTCTTTTAAGAGCCTTTGAGCGTAGGCATAAATAGCAGGCTTATCATCAGCATTCATCTGCCTGCCAATTCCTTCCCCACCTTTAATAATTACAGTCTCACCCTCTTCCCTCCACTCCACCAATGCCCAAATCGGTGTATCTTTAGTCAGGTCAAGATTATCGCCAGGATCGCTACAGGTGATTGCTAAAGCTGTATTCTCAGATAATCCTGCTACCTGTTCAATGGGGATTTCTGCGATTTGAGCGGGTTCAATCAAATCTATAGATGCTAAAGTTAGGGATTGGCGATCATGTAACCAGTGTAAAGCTGCAACAGCAGCAGCACAGGCAAAGACGGGAAGTGTGTATCCAGAACGGGACATTTTTTAAATTTAAAAGTCAAAATAATTCTTCAAAATTTTACACTTACAGGGATCTTGCTACGTGCAGCGTTTTGTAGAGAAAACAGTTTCAGGCAGCAATTTAGACCAATCTGTAGCTTACTTCCTTTAGGGGAACGGTAAAGTTGAGCCGATGCAGATACCCTCATATTCTCCCCAAATAACCTCTCAGCGTTCGGCTCCAACGCCGTGTTAGCCTTCGTCGCCAAGCATTTTGATGATGTGTTTGGCAAGCTGTTCCTTAATTTCTCGATGCCTTGGAACAGGTTGAGATACCTTAGCTCTTGGGTTTTGATACCAGTCATGTTTGCCACTATGACGAATAAATACACAACCCATTTCTTCGAGGCGTTTGATCAAGTCCCGTCGTTTCACGATACCTCAAGTTCAGCCACTCTTCGGACATTGGGAATTGTCCCACTTGTTAATTCTTTGTAAATATCAGTTAAGCTCTCCTTCAATTCGTTTTCGGTTTCTGCCTGAGTCCAGTAGTTTGGAAACTCCTCCAAATAGCCAAGCCACATCTCCTCATCTTGCCAGTAAACATATTTTTTGGTTGTCATAGGGTGAATGACTTATGAACTTATCCAATCTATGCCAACCATCTTATCAAACTGGGCGATCGCCCTATCACAGTAAAAAGGGCGGTTAGAAACCGCGTCTACACAGACAAAACCCGCCTGCGCGGGTTAAAAACATTTATTTCTTTTAGTCCGCGTAGGCGGACTTTGTGCCCCGTTTACCGATGCCTATCCCAAAAAACTATTGTAGGAGTTAGTTACCCTTGGAAGGAATCGCGCAATATTTATTGATGGCGAATGGAAAATATATAAAAATTTTTGAACGCGCTAAACGCCAAAGAAGGGTAAAAAAAGAAAGAGTAAAGGGCTACAAGAGTCCTGGAAAAACCGAACATACCACCCGAAAACCGACAGTGCTGTTGCGGTTGGCGGGAGAGCCATAGGCGCGGTAGACAGCGCGACAGTACGACCGATCATTGAACCAGGAACCGCCCCGAAATATCCGTTTTTCACTATTTCCATTCACTATCCAAGCTGTGCCATCAGTGGGCGCACTTACATAGTTGTCATGCCAGTGATCGGCACACCACTCCCAAACATTGCCGTGCATATCGTATAAACCGAAAGCATTGGGCAAGTAGCTGCCCACAGAAGCCGTTTCTCCACCACCAAATATAGTGAGCAACATCATGCCAAAATTGGCTTTACACCGAGCCAGTTTTGGTGTCAGAGTCTCCCCAAAATAGAATTCAGTCGTTGTTCCGGCTCGACAGGCATATTCCCATTCGGCTTCGCTAGGCAAGTGGTATGAATGCCCCGTCACGCGAGACAAGCGCTGACAAAATTCCACAGCCTCATCCCAAGAGACTTGTTCCACGGGGCGGCTATCTCCCTTGAAATCTGAAGGTTCGGCATTGAGTGCGATCTCTACTTGGGGCAGAGCCGCAACCCTCCGCCATTGTGCCTGAGTAACAGGATATTTTCCCATCAAAAAAGCTGGCACAGTAACACTATGTTGAGGCTTTTCGTTATCGCTTCCCTGACCTTCTGGTGAACCCATCTGGAAGGTTCCCGATGGAATCTTAACCATCTCTAGCAACACCCCATTACCCAAATCCTCAAAGAAAAACTCTGCTGCCTTCCTAGTGCGACTTTTTTCTTCTCCTTGTTTGTCAACAGTAATGACATCAAATTCAAACCGCCGCAATTTACTACCTGCGCTGTTTTGAGGGCTGGAGGCTTGACTAGTTCCTGCTTGTCCTTGAGCTTTATGTTTTGCTTGTGCTTGCTTACGTTGCTGTTCAAGTTCTATTTGTCGTTGCCGCTCCTCTTCTTCTTGCTGCTTGAGTTTTTCCTGATATCTTGCCTCTGCTGGTTCACGAATCGACCGCTCAATTTGGGCAGAATTTTCATTCTTAAGTCCCAATTGCTGCTGAAAGTTTCTCAACCCCTCTAAAACAGCCTGACTGAGTGGATATTCTACTTGAACGGCTCTAGAAAATTCTTCTCTATAACGCTGTAACTTAGCTTCATACTCCTCTTGCTGCCGACGCTGTTGCTGCTCTAGTGATTGTAGTTGCTCGACTTCATCCTGCTGTTGTCTTTTAGCTTGATAATCGAACTCAGCTTGGTCAAGAATTGGCTTTGAAATTCGAGCAACATCTCCAGGCTTTAGCCCCAAATCTCTCTGACGATTTTCCAGATCCTTCTCAATCTCTTCACTGAAAGGATAATAACCCTTCTCAATTAACCTGTTGAGCGTTTGCTTATATCTATTCAGGTTCTCCTCAACTCTGCTGTAAGGCTCATACGCACGAGTTTCAATTTCCTTTGCTTCTTCTGGCGTTAAACCCAGCGATTCTCGAAGTTCGTCTAACGTATCTCGTTCCACAATAGAGATCACGCCGTCAGAAAGAACCTCTTCAACCTTTTGCAGATATTGTGCTTGAATTACCTGTTTCTGCTCTGCTAGCTGCTTACGGTAGTCCAGCATTTGTTTGGCTGCTATTCGGATGCCTTGTGTCACACTAACAAAGGCTTCATCCTGGTTTACCCAGGTGGTTACGGCTTTGGCATCTTTAGGAAACGCTTGTAGCTTGGCAAAAGGTGCGTCAAACCAGTCAAAAGGTCGTAGAATGACTGGAACGACATAAGCCTGTTTTGACTCATGCCGCTGTAACGCCATTGGAATTTCAATGTCACGGCAGTATTTGGAGGCGATAAAGTCTGGGCTAATCAGTAATAAGATAATATCAGCAGACTCAAGCTCAGTTTTAATCTTGTCATTCCATTCCGTTCCGGCAGTAAGTTGGCGATCGTACCAGCTAGAGATAATGCCTTGCCATTGCAGGTTACTCAAATGAGTTGCAAGGCTATCTCGCAAGTGTTCGTCTTTGTGGGAGTAGGAAATAAAAACTCTAACTGCGTCCTCTGCCATGTGACCCTAAGAAGTTGTTGAGAAGAGTGTAAAGTACCTCTATTTATTCTCCATCGGTATAACTGCCCAATTCGGAAATCATGCCGAAAAATAATACTCCCAAGTGGAAGCAATTACAGAATCGTGTATTTCAGCATACTCGCAGATAACTACATCATCTATATTAATTAACCCTAAAGTTTTAACGTGTACTGAATCAAAATACAAATCTACAATCAATAATCCGATCAGACAGATTTTCATCTAGAAGCAGTTTCACAGGGATACCACAAATAACTTCTTCTCACGATCGGCAGCAAAAGCTAGACACGCTTTGATATCTTCAGAAGTTAATTCAGAAAAATCCTCTAAGATTTCTGCTTCAGTCATTCCGCCCGCAAGATACTCCAAAATATCATAAACAGTGATTCGCATTCCTCGGATACAAGGTTTACCACTGTGTTTTCCAGGTTCAATTGTAATAATGTCGTGGTAATTCATAAATTAGTCAAGATATTAGACTTCTTGTTACCCACCTATGCTATTTAAGTTAAAAGTTGAAAGGGCAATAGGCAAATATGGTTTTCCAGTACACTAACGCATTTGTCACCATAGCATCGGTTAATTGTGAGAATTTAGCGAATTTCTATACCAAATTGCTGGAGCAAAAGCCAGTTATTGTAATTCCGAATGTTTATGCTGAGTTTAATTTGCTGAGTATGCGTTTAGGTATTTTTAAACCAAAGAACACAAACGAATCGGAATTTGAAGCCATTGCCAAAAGTAAGATAAGTTTGTGTTTAGAGGTGAGTAACTTAGAAGATGCGATCGCTCACCTAACAGCATTGGGCTATCCCCCACCAGGAAATATTTCTATTGCTTCCCACGGCAGAGAAATTTATGCTTATGACCCTGATGGCAATCGTCTGATTCTACATCAATCCCCAGTGAATGATAATTGATAAGTGATAATAATTTATTTGGTAATTAATTATGGCTATAACTCAAAACTATAGATTAAACCTGATTCAATGGTATCCAGGTCACATTGCTAAAGCTGAAAGGAAGCTCAAAGAACAGCTGAAGCGCGTAGATGTGGTGTTTGAGGTACGAGACGCCCGGATTCCCTTAGCGACTCATCATCCCCAAATAGGTGAGTGGGTGGAGGGTAAGAAACGGGTGTTGATACTTAACCGAGTAGATATGATTACGCCGCAAATGCGATCGTTGTGGATGGATTGGTTTAAACGTCAAGAGGAAGTCCCTTATTTTACCAACGCTCAACATGGTAAAGGTATAGCAGAAGTGGCGCGGGCAGCGCAAGCCGCCGGGGTAGAACTCAATCAAAGAAGAAGCGATCGCGGGATGTTACCTCGTCCAGTCCGGGCTGTGGTGATTGGTTTTCCTAATGTCGGTAAATCAGCTTTGATTAACCGCCTGTTGGGAAAGCGAGTCGTGGAAAGTGCAGCCCGTCCTGGGGTGACTCGCCAACTGCGCTGGGTGCGAATTTCTGAATATTTGGAATTGCTAGATGCTCCTGGTGTCATCCCTTTAAGATTGGAAGACCAAGACGCAGCATTGAAATTAGCCATTTGTGATGATATTGGTGAAGCATCTTATGATAACCAACTTGTAGCAGCAGCCCTAGTGGATTTACTAAACTATTTGGATGCTGTAGCCACAGATTTATTACCCAAGAAGCCATTGCAGTCCCGTTACCAACTCGATTCGACATCCGACACTGGAGATACCTATTTACACGCCTTAGCAGAGCATCGTTACAAAGGTGATGTAGAGCGAGCTGCAAGGCAACTTTTAACAGATTTTCGCAAGGGGTTGTTGGGTGAACTCAGTTTGGAATTACCCCCTAACTAGATTACAAGCACTTTTGGATCGTTTTTAAGTAGCAATCAAAAATCTGGATACTCGGCTTTGGTGATATCTGGGTGGTAGTAATAGGTCAAAACGCCCTCTGCTTCTGCGTATCATTGCTACCGTAATACGGTATAATCTTGCGATCGCTTGGTATTGGGCAAAGACAATCCAATGCAGCATTAGGCAATCGCGCTTCACATCTGGCGCAAATTGAAAATTTAGTGGCTCCCCTTGACAAAGGGATTCAAACTACCTCTAAACTGAACCTATAGCAAACTTGGCTTATTCAATGTAATCTCCGTCAGATATAGTTGTCGGAATTCAGTTAACAGTGCCATAAAGAAAAGGTGAAGGTTAACCTGTAGGTTATAACTTAACCTTAGAGTTGCTTGCACCTCTAGCTTCGATGGATCTATCACACTCATGACTGAACTCACACTACGCCTACAAGAGGGAGATACCGAGACAGCGATCGCAGTTGATCAAGATATATTCACAATTGGTCGTTTGCCGGAATGTAACTTATATTTACCTTTTGCTGGAGTATCCCGCAACCATGCTCGCTTGGTGAAAAAGGCTGACGGTGTGTGGACTATTGAGGATCTAGGTAGCAAAAACGGGACGCAACTAAATAAATATTTTGTTAAGTTTCCCCAAGAGTTACATCACGGCGATGTTATTTGGTTAGGCAACGTTAACTTGGTAGTATTGCTCACAAGCCCCGCTTCCGAATCTACACCTGAGTATTTCCCAACTTCGGAAAGTAATGAGCAAAGAACAATCCTTCACAATGTCGAACAGTTACAACAGCAATGGATTGCAGCTGATAGCAAAGATGGTGACATCAGCAATAAGGACAAAACCATTGCTCGTCTCAAAGACTTAGTAGATATAGCTAAAAATCTTTGTGCCGCAGCATCTATAGAAGAGATTTTTTCTCAGGTGCAGCAAGTAGTTTTTCGTTACCTTGATAGTATCGAACGCTTGGCATTATTAATTGATGTTAATGGTTGCGGTCAATTAGAGTTAGTGAACGCTGCCACTAGAAACGTTTCCCAACAGAAACATCTTGCTTCTGATGGAAGTTGGATTAGTCGTAGTATTTGTCAAAAGGTATTTGAGGAAAAAGTCGTCATTCAAACCGCCGATACCCATCAAGATGAACGGTTTGCTAGTGAACAGAGTATTTTGGTAAAAGGCATTCGCAGCGCGATGGCAGTGCCTTTATGGGATGAAAATAAAGTTGTAGGCGTACTGTATGCCGATGCTAATCTTTCTTCTTACCATTGGGCAAATGAAGGCGAAGAAGAACTCAGCTTTTTTTCGGCTTTAGCAAACCTTGTGGCTTCTAGCGTGCAGCGTTGGCTATTGGTAGAGAAACTAAAAACTGAAGAGATGATTCGTCACCGACTAGAACGCTATCATTCTCCAGCAGTTGTGCAGCAGTTAATCTCTATAGGCGGATTACCGGGTGGTCGTTTAGCTCCCACCGAGAGCGAAATCAGTATTTTGTTTGCAGATTTGGTTGGCTTTACGGCAATCTCTGAACGGTTAACGCCAACTGCGATCGCTCAACTATTAAATAATTTATTTGAAGAAATGCTAAAAGAAGTGTTTACTTGCGGCGGCACTTTAGATAAATATATTGGCGATTGTATTATGGCATTTTTTGGCGCTCCCGAACCGCAAGTGGATCATGCCGATCGCGCTGTTACTGCTGCCAAGGGAATGCTCACTCGTCTGGAACATCTGAATGCCAATGGTTTTTGGCACGAACCGCTTCAATTACGTATTGCTATTAATAGTGGTAAGGCTGTTGTGGGAGATGTCGGTAGTTCCCAAAGGGTAGATTATACGGCATTAGGCGGGACGATTAATCTTGCTGCTCGCATGGAAGCAGTTTGCCCCCCTAGTGAATGTGTGATTAGTCAAGCTACTCATAAAATGCTTTCACAACCCTCAGACTTTGAGGAAATGGGAGATTATCGTTTCAAAGGTATTGAGCGATTGGTAAAGGTTTATCAGACAAATTTGCAGCAAGCGTCAACAATTATTAGTCATTAGTCATTGGTCATTAGGTGTTGGAATGACAAATGATTAATTTATCAAGATAAATACATAGTTAATTTGTATATTTTGTTTCAACAATAATTGCAAAATTGTAATATTGAGCAACTAATTCTTGGTTAAAAGACTAAAATTTGGGTGGTAGCTTCCACAATTGATCTGTGTAACACTAGGAAGCCAACAGTCAAGCTATTTTTTAACGGGAGGTTAGGTAATGGCTATCGCCACCATTAATCCCGCCACTGGGGAGACGCTCAAAACTTTTGAGGCGCTCAACGATGCAGAGATTGCTGCTAAACTCGATTTGGCTAATCAGGCTTTTGAAAAGTATCGCCAGAGTAGTTTCTCTCAACGATCACTCTGGCTACAAAAAGCTGCTGATATTTTAGAGCAAGACAAAGCAGAATTTGCTAAATTGATGACTCTAGAAATGGGTAAGCCATTTAAAGCTGCGATCGCGGAAGTCGAAAAATGCGCTGTCGTCTGTCGCTACTATGCTGAACACGCCCCTGCTTTTCTAGCTGATGTTTCTGTAAAAACTGATGCTAGCCAAAGTTTTGTTCGCTACCAACCAATGGGTGCAATTCTCGCGGTGATGCCGTGGAATTTCCCCTTTTGGCAAGTGTTCCGCTTTGCTGCACCAGCGCTAATGGCAGGAAATGTCGGCTTACTCAAACACGCTTCTAATGTGCCGCAGTGTGCCTTGGCAATTGAAGATATTATCCGACGCGCAGGTTTTCCTGAAGGTGCGTTTCAAACTCTATTAATAGGCGCTGCCAAAGTTGCTGATTTGATGGCTGATGACCGTGTAAAAGCTGCCACCTTGACAGGAAGCGAACCAGCAGGTGCATCCCTCGCCGTCGCCGCTGGCAAACAAATTAAAAAAACCGTCTTGGAATTGGGAGGAAGTGACCCGTTTATTGTGTTAGAAAGTGCTGACTTAGAGACAGCAGTTGTCACAGCTACTACAGCACGGATGTTGAATAACGGGCAATCATGTATTGCAGCGAAACGTTTTATTGTCGCAGAAGCGATCGCAGATAAATTTGAAAAATTGCTTTTAGAAAAATTTGAGGCTCTGAAAGTAGGCGATCCTATGCAACCGGATACCGATTTAGGCCCCTTGGCAACACCTGGTATTCTCCAGGATTTAGATCAACAAGTGCAAGCTGCTACTAAAAGCGGTGGTAAAGTCCTCACCGGCGGACATCCTTTATCAGATCGTCCAGGTAACTTTTATCCGCCAACGATTATCATCGATATCCCGCCTGAAGCACCAATTGCCAAAGAAGAATTCTTTGGCCCGGTAGCCTTGTTATTTCGGGTTACTGATATCGATACTGCCATTAAACTTGCTAATGACATCCCCTTTGGATTAGGTGCAAGTGCTTGGACAACCAACGACCAAGAATGCGATCGCTTGGTTGAGGAAATCGAAGCAGGTGCCGTATTTATCAACAGTATGGTCAAATCTGATCCTCGGTTACCCTTTGGTGGTATTAAGCGTTCTGGATATGGCAGAGAATTGAGTATCCAGGGTATACATGAGTTTGTCAATCTTAAAACCGTGTGGGTTAAATGATTAGTCATTAGTCATTGGTCATTAGCAAAAAAAATGACAAATGACTAATGACATAGACGCTTCTGCGGCTACTCTTCTCCTTCGGAGACGCTAACGCGAATGAGAACGCCAAAGGCGAACCCGCAGGGTAGGACAAATGACAAAATAAATAGTTAGGAAATAAAATGAATACAGCAGAGTTATTGGTGCAGTGCCTAGAAAATGAAGGAGTGCAATATATTTTTGGACTCCCTGGCGAAGAAAATCTGCACGTTTTGGAAGCACTAAAACATTCTTCCATTAAATTTATTACGACTCGTCATGAACAGGGTGCAGCATTCATGGCCGATGTCTACGGACGCTTAACAGGAAAAGCCGGAGTGTGTCTTTCTACTCTTGGACCTGGGGCAACTAACTTGATGACTGGGGTAGCAGATGCTAACCTCGATGGTGCGCCTTTAGTGGCAATTACTGGTCAAGTCGGGACAGATAGAATGCACATTGAATCCCATCAATATTTAGATTTGGTGGCAATGTTTGCACCTGTTACCAAGTGGAACAAGCAAATTGTACGACCGAGTATTACACCAGAAGTAGTGCGGAAAGCATTCAAGCGATCGCAATCAGAGAAGCCTGGTGCAGTTCACATCGATTTACCAGAAAATATTGCTGCTATGCCCGTCGAAGGCAAACCTTTGCGTAAGGATAATAGCGAAAAAACTTATGCATCTTTTGCTAGCATTCGGGCAGCAGCGGCCGCAATTTGCCAAGCAGTTAACCCATTAATATTAGTAGGAAATGGGGCAATTCGTGCTAAAGCTAGTGATGCTGTAACGCAATTTGCTACCTTGTTGAATATACCCGTTGCCAATACCTTCATGGGTAAAGGCATTATTCCCTACACACATCAATTAGCTTTGTGGTCAGTGGGATTGCAGCAAAGAGATTACATTACTTGTGGCTTTGATAACACAGATTTAGTAATTGCGATCGGCTATGATTTGATTGAGTTTTCCCCGAAAAAATGGAATCGTAACGGTGAAATTCCCATTGTGCATATTGGGGTAAGCCCGGCGGAAATTGATAGTAGTTATATTCCTAACGCCGAAGTTGTGGGAGATATTTCAGATTCCCTTTATGAAATATTAAAATTAGCAGACCGACAAGGTAAACCCGATCCTTTTGCCATTAGCTTAAAGTCAGATATTCGAGCTGACTACGAACAGTATGCCCATGATGATGGATTTCCCATTAAGCCGCAAAAGTTAATTTATGACTTACGCCAAGTGATGGGCCCTGATGACATCGTCATCTCAGATGTTGGCGCACATAAGATGTGGATGGCCCGTCATTACCATTGCCATAGTCCGAATACTTGCATAATTTCCAACGGCTTCGCAGCTATGGGTATTGCTATTCCTGGCGCTTTAGCAGCAAAACTCGTTCATCCCAACCGCAAAGTCGTTGCTGTAACAGGCGATGGCGGCTTTATGATGAATTCTCAGGAATTAGAAACAGCCTTGCGTGTCGGTACGCCCTTTGTCACCATAATTTTCAATGATGGTGGTTATGGATTAATTGAATGGAAGCAAGAAAATCACTTTGGCAAAGGAAACTCATCTTTTGTACATTTTAGCAATCCTGATTTTGTCAAATATGCCGAAAGCATGGGTTTAAAAGGCTATCGAGTTGAATCGGCTTTAGATTTAATTCCCACTCTCAAAGAAGCCCTCGCTCAAGATGTACCCGCCGTGATAGATTGCCCCGTAGACTATCGTGAAAATCACCGCTTTAGTCAAAAAGCCGGCGAGTTGAGTTGTGCGGTGTAAAAAGTTAGGAGTTATTTATTCGGGACTTAACGGGAAAAGTCAGAACCCCTCCCCGCAAGCGGGGAGGGGTTGGGGTTCCTCGGGTTTAATAAGTAATGTAAGCGGACATGATATGAAGGGTAAGTTCAAAATTTGATCATTTCTAACTTCATCTTTTAGCTAACTTTAAAGCAAAGCACCACCACAACTAGAACCACATCCAGCAGTACAACCATAGCAATAAGCAGCAGTCTGGATCTCACTAATCAGGTCTAAACTGCCAGCTTCTAACAGTTTGCTAACTGTCAAGGTTTCACCATTGCGATTTTTAGCAGGCAAATTCATCATTTGGTTAAAGTCGCAATCATATACATTGCCTAGATAGTCAATTGAAAGTTCATCGCGACACATTAAATGTTCAACTGTACTAGGATTAAAATGCGACTCTAAAAACTGCAAATAGCTGGTGTACAGTTTTCTCCGTTCTAAATGCATTTTGGTTCTACCAACTGGTAGATTGGTAATGCTGAAGAGGTTGTTAAACACAATATTAAAATGTTCTTGTAAGAACATTTTGTAATCTTGTTCTAGATTGGACTGTTCAGGAGCTAAAGAAAAATTTTCATCAGTGGGTAACTGGGGATTAAATATCAAGTCCAAAATTAAATTTGGCTTTTTACCATAGCCAACTTGGTTAAGCCACTGCAAAGCTTTGACTGAACTATCAAAAACACCAGCACCACGCATTTTATCAACATTATCTGCTAAATAGCAGGGTAGAGAAGCCACAACTCTTATTTCGTTTTGAGCAAAATATTCTGGTAAATCAGCAAATCCATTTTCAAAATAAATGGTCAAATTAGACCGGACAATCACTTGCTTTCCGCTTGCTCTTGCTGCTTCTACCAGTGGCTTAAATCCATAATTCATTTCTGGTGCGCCACCAGTCAAATCCACAATTTGAATTTCGGGAAATTTATGGATTAGCGAAATCAATTGCTCACAAACTTCAGGAGAAAGTTCTTCTGTACGTTTCGGGCCAGCTTCGACATGACAGTGAGTACAGGCAAGGTTACAACGCTTACCGAGATTAATTTGTAAAACAGTAATTCCCTTTTTTGTCAAAGGGGAGTTGAGTTTATTTTTAAATGGTATGGCTATTGATTGAGTTTGCATTAGTTAATACTCCTTAAACATGGCAAAATATATTCAATCAATTTCTCTAACCTTGCAATAATCTATAAGTTATTGCACTAATAATTGCAGCAGTAGGTAAAGTTAAAACCCACGATAATAATATCTGATAAAAAACACGCGTATTGGCTTTTTTACCAGCTAATCCCACTCCAAAAATAGAACCAACTGAAACGTGAGTGGTGGAAACCGGAAGTCCAAAACTACTAGCTGCAATAACTAGAACTCCAGTTACAATATTTGCTGATAAGCCTTGAGTATGATTCAATGAGGTAATCTTTTCACTCATGGTTACTGCAACTTTTTGGGAGTTTAGTAAACCGCCAAGTGCCATTGCGATCGCAATCGTGATCATTCCCCCCTGAATCGAAAAATACTCAATAACTAGAATAAGTGAGAAAATCTTGGGAGTATCATTTAATCCTCTAGCAAAACTAACAATTCCCGCACTGATAAAATGGCAAGTATCAATAATTCTCTGATTGACTGGTAGATTCCATTTTGAAATAATACAGTTAGATAAGCTATAAATTCCTGCTCCCAAGGGAATAGCAATGATCGGACTGAGTAATAAAGGCAAAATAAAGGAAGTTCCCAAAGCTGCAAAATTAACTTTGAGTCCGATCGCAACTAATCCAGCCCCAACCAGCGCACCTGTTAAACTGTGAGTTGTGGAAATGGGAAATCCCATGAAGGTGGCTATCAGTACAGTTAAACCAGCAGCGATCGCAACTGCCAGATGAAACTCTGGTGAATTAGCGATCGTATCAGGCACCAGTCCTTTTCCAGAAAAATTTGCAATAAGTATACTTGCCAAAAAAGTCGCAGCAACCGCACCAGCCAAAGTTGTAAAAGTTGCCCATAAAATAGCTGTTTGATAGCTGCTGGTTCGGCTACCAAACAACGTCGCTACCCCTTTAAAGTTGTCATTTGCCCCATTGGAATATGCTAAAAAAAGCGTGGCGAGAAATAAACTAATTAACAACATTTCGGGGTTATAAAGAAGAAGTCAAAATCCAAAATTCAGAATCCAATTGGTTAAATCTTGAAATTGTTCATTTGCCAGTTGCACAGAATTATTCTTAATTCTGATTACTGACCTCTGAAGAGGTTGTTTGAAAAGCTTTTCGCTGTAACTTTAGGCACTTTAGATCCCCCCTAACCCGCCTTTTAAAGGGGAAACCAGAGTCAAAGTCCCCCAATCTATCGTGGAGCCAGTGCGGTCTTCTCCCAAAGGGAGAGGCTTCCGCCAACGCGGAGCGTCTCGTAGAGAAGGGGGTTTCTCCCATGAGCAACTGGCGTGGATTTAGAGGGATCTAGAATTTTTGATACCGACAAAGGGACTTTTAAAATATCCTCTGAATTCTTTCTTAAAAAATCAACAGCAACCACCACCGCTATAGTGCCAGGTTGAATCGGTAATAATTATTTCTGCTGGCTTGATAGCCGCAAGTTTAGCAGCAGTTTTATCACACACTGCTGCGGGAATACCTAGCTGGAGTAGATGTCCTGCTGAGTCGTCGAAGAAGGGTTCTAAGCCAGCATAAACTGCTGTTTTTCCCGTAAAGATACAAGCACCATCTTCTGGAATAGCAACTTTAAAGGAGACAGAATCTAGGCTTTCTAAAAGTAGGTGTTCTTCTAAATTATAAGTCTGCGAATCTAGTAAACGGTAAGGACGACGGGCGCGAATTTCAACTTGACCAAAGCCAGCATTTGTAATTCGTTCAGTATACTCTTCATAAGTGAGTGCGCCTGATAAACACATGGCTCTCAGCCGTTCATCTTGTTGAAGATGTGTTGGGATTGGACTAGTGGCAATTGGATCGCTCATTTGCAAGCGTCCACCCGGTTTTAATATCCGATAGGCTTCTTTTAAAGCACGGGTTAAATCTTCTGGTTCAAAGATGTTGAAAAGGCAATTTTGCGCTACGATATCGACACTAGCATCAGTAACAGGTAAGTTAAAAGCATCACCTTCGCGGATTTCTACAAAACTGGTGTCAAACCAAGGGTTTTCTTGAGCAGCAATTTCCAGATTGCGTGCAGCTGCTTCTCGCATGGCTTCAACCGGTTCAACGGCAATTACAGCACCTGCATAGCGGGAAAAATAAGCGAATTGCAACGCTTCTAAGCCGCCGCCAACACCGACATACAGCACAGTAGGCTGGTTTCCTAATTCAGTGGGGTGAACGGTAGTGCCACAACCATAGTTCATTTCCTGCATTGGCAAAGGAATTTTCAACCCTGGTAGTTGCAGGGGTGTACTTTGCACACAACAAAGTCCAACTTGCGGGGTTTGGGCAACTTCACGGTAGAATTGCGCTGCTGTTTCTAGATAAGTCATGCAATTTTAAATTTCAGATGATCACAGCTTTGTGCATCCTAATACAATTAACCCAGAGTTTGGATGAGTTTTTGCTTAAATTGCCAAAAACCGCAAATCTTCATCCGATAAAAGTTTTTGGGGCATCTGCGTTAATCGAAATTTAACACTAATCATTAGGGGAGCAGGGAGCAGGGAGCAGGGAGCAGGGGGAGCAGGGGAAGCAGGGGGAGATGAGGGGGACAAGGGGGATGAGGAAAAATTATTGAACAAGTTTCTTCCTTGTCTTTTCCGAATGCCCCATGCCCAAATTCAATCATGCAACGTGTAGCCAACACCACTCACAGTTTGAATGAGGCACTTTTCGTTATTGGCTTCAAGTTTCAGACGCAGGTAGCGCATATGAAGTTCGATGATGTTAGCATCGCCTATGAAGTCATAACCCCAGACTTCTCCTAAAATGCGATCGCACGTAATTATCTGTCGCGGATGGGTCAGTAAATATTCCAGTAAATCAAATTCCTTAGCAGTTAACTCAATTAACCTCTGCTCTCGGTACACTTGGCGTGTGCGACGATTTAAAGTTAGGCCTTTAAACTCTAAAACATCTGCGGTGCCTACTTGCTGGCTTCTTCGCAGGTGAGTGTCAACTCTAGCTAATAATTCATCAACGCTGAAGGGTTTAACAAGGTAATCATCAGCACCAGCGTCTAAGCCTACAATGCGATCGCTCACTTCATCTTTGACGGTTAATAAGATTATCGGCACTTTATCACCAATACTTCGCAGGCTGCGGCAAATTTCTAACGCCGACAAACCAGGCAACATCCAGTCTAAAATTACTAAATCTAGATGTAACTTACGCGCTGCGGTAAGTGCAGTTAATCCATCGTAGGCAATACTGACTTGATAGCCTTCATAATTCAATTCCAACTCGACAAATTGTGCCAGTTTGACTTCATCTTCAACCAGTAAGATGTGCGTCATGATGATGTTAATAATTTCAGCAGGATACGGTAAGCAGAAATACGGTCTGGAAACACTTTAGCGAGGTGCAAGCTACTTAAATAGCCAAACATCTAAATTAAGTGTACGTTAGCTTAGTATAAACCTGGGTAAGTAACAACCGTAAATCTGCAATTACTGATGGCTGCTTGATCAAAGAACGATCCAACTGGCTATTAGCAATAAACTGTGACATCTTCACCGCATTCATCGGCAAGATAACAGAGCGCTTTAAAACGCAAACCAACAACTTCCTCGTATAGGGGATTTAATTTACACATCGGAGGAATGTGAAACAGCTTCCGGCTAAAGAGCGTGATGTCTCGCTCGAAGGGACACTGAGCAGGAATAGCTTTGCACAAGAAATGAGCCAATTTGGAGTTATGAATTTCTATCGTTTCCAACCACTCGCGGACTGGGTGCAGTAGATCATTGTGTAAGTGTAATTGTTGTTGAATAAAGCTTGTCATAATTTTTCACCTTAATCATTTCAAACTAGATTGAGTTTGTTTTATTTGAACCTCTATAGATAAATACGGTTAGATTCTATAGTTTTATGCACTGATTAATCATTCTTTATTTCTCTACAGAGATAGAATGAGTCTCTAGGCACACTGTTAACTACAGATTCAATTGCCAAGGTTCCGGATAATTTATACCATTCCCAAAAATCCTTGCAACAAATGAATCAGATGTAGGGGCTTATCGCTGTAGCCTCTAGCAACGTATTTTTAACAAGAATTTCGTGAAATGGGATTGTGCCAAACGCTAGGCTAGATATTGCCAAGCTGCAAAGCCATAACTAACTTCTTGGAGGCGCAGCTAAACTTACCCTACAAAAGCGATAAGCTTCAGGAAGCTGCTAAAACTAATGACTAATGACTTTTTTAGTAATAAAAAGTTCCTTTTTGACCGATGGGCACCAAGTTACGACTGGCTCTTTCCTTCGGTGTTTTATCGAGCCGTTCACAAACGGTTGCTTGAGTACGTTGATTTACCAGAGCTAGCAAATGTACTTGATATCGGGTGTGGTACTGGACGCTTACTTGAGCGCCTTGCTACTCAGTTTCCCAACCTGCAAGCCACCGGATTGGATTTATCTACTAATATGTTGCGGGTAGCAAGACAGAGCAACCGCCACCGTCCACGCTTAATTTATGTTGAGGGCAAAGCTGAGTCTCTTCCCTTTGCTGATGGTCAATTTGATGCTGTTTTCAGCACTATCAGCTTCTTGCACTATTTAGAACCTAAACAGGTAGTTAGTGAGATAGCGCGGGTACTTTCTCCTGGTGGACGCTTCTACTTGGTTGACATTACTTCTAAAAAAGAAGCAGAACCGCAAATACTACCAGTCTTTCCCCGTGGCATTAGGCTCTACAGCCCTAATCAACGTCAACTTATTGGCTCTTCTGCTGGGCTATTGTGTTTGAATCACCACTATTTACTAGGGCCAGTCTTGCTAACAATTTTTGCTAAACCTCCCTTGGGTTGATGGATAACTTTCTCTGCTTAAAAAGGCTTGCTCTAATTCCCTCCTTTTTAAGGTGGGTTAGGGAGAGTCAAGCCTTGATATTCCATAAACACCACAGGAACTCTGAGCAGTCTTTTAGCTAACTGCGAGAATCTAAATTTCCCCTTGAGCGAAGACTTGCTTCTTGTCGTAGGAAATTGTGGCAAGTCTTCAAAAGATATTGGCACAAAACCAAAGCGACTGTAAAACTGCGCCAATCGTTCACCTAAACATTCAAGATAAAGTGGTTGCGTTGCTGTATTAATCAAATGCTGCGTTAGCAAAGTACCCAAACCGCGCCCTCTCCAAGCTGATGCAACGACCAAACTACCAAGTTCTTGTGCCCCTGAGAAATTACGTAGCTGTCCACAAGCTACCAGATTGCGTAGGCTTTGCCTGCCGGAGGCATCGCATTCAACTACCCAAAATTGCTGCCAATTTAATTGGGTTGGGTCGAGTTTCGCTGAAAACACCAGCAATCGAATCGGCCACTTATCCGCAGAGGTTGCCTTGCGAAGCATACACCCAGATGGTAACGATAGATTGCTCTGGTTCATTAATTACACTTTGATAATTTGTCTCATAATCATCACATCATATTATTCACCTAAGCAGACTCAGATCACTTGCCATTTACTGGCAACTATCAATACAGTAATTTCAAAAGCATCTTAGACATAAAACCCATTCCAAGTTCTCCTTTAACCATAGAAAGCCTTGCCAGCTTTAAAAACTCTATATTTCTGGTTTTTTTTCAGTATACATGGGTAGTACTAAACAATACTTTCGATAGAGGTAGAAATCAGCCATAACTATATCTGGATAGATGCACTCATACTGTTAATCTTCTTATGATAATAGCAACAATAAAATTATTAGGAATGTAATAATGTCTGAACCACAAAAAGCTGGTAGCCAAGAAAATACACCCAGTTCTGGTAATTACGAAACCACTGTTGACGAAAGTAAGCGCAAAACTGGCGATGATGAAAAGAGCGATGCTAAACCCACTGCTACACCAGAAGCACCAGAAAATGATTCTGTAGCAGGTAGCCCCAATCAGGGAACTGAGTCACGTTAATTGGTTTGAAGTTTGCCAAGTTTCAATAATCTACTTGGGTTTTTCTAGTAACTCTGATTTACTAAACTTTGAGTGAATAGTTGTGGTTTATATCACGATTATCCACTCATTTTTGTTGTGTGAGAATCGTTTTTATGGAGGATAGGGGCTGGTGTGATTAAGTGCGTAGGCGCAGCCCACCATAGGCTATTGCTTTAGTACAATACCTGAAGTTCGTCAGTACAGCATTAAGAAGAAATCATCTATCCTTAGAAATCTGCTAAACTTCACGATTCTTAATCATGTCAGCTTACTCTTGTGGCTGACAGAAGTCACACAATCCAATAGGCTGATCTTAAAGTGGTAATTTTTCATAAAGCTCATCTGCACTAAAAGGCAGGCTTCGTTGTCCAGCACTTTTGGATTCTTGCCTATCTTCTCTTATCACTTGGCCCTTAATAGCTACCTATACAGAAAATGATCCTTAAAATCGTCCAGAACTTTGATAGCAGTTTCACTCTTGAAGCACAAGCTCAAGAAACTTTATTCAATTTATTGACCAGCGAAGCTTTCTTAAACCAAATTCGTCAACAATTACAGTGTGAGCAAGTTAAATTTATAGAATTACTTTTTCAACCAGTTCCTTACAGCTTAACTACCACTAAAGGAATGCCAGCAGAATTTGAAAAGTATCATGAATCTGATGAATATGCCATCATCAACGTTCCACCAAATTTTATGTTTAGTGCTAAGATTTTTAAACCCAGTCGCCTTTGTGCAATTTACCAAAAAGTTGATAATGGGTAATTTTCAAGATAGGTTTTCCCTAATTAGCAATTCTTAATTTTGTAGGCAGATAGTAAGTTTAATATTTGATGTATGGCTCTTGAAACGAATCTTTCTTCTTTGGCAGCCCTGGAATACATTCCTTACATTGACGATCGCGGTCAATTACCTGAACAATTTCAAAGTAAAATCGGGGTATATGCCATCTTTAACCAAGAAAAAGTACTCCAATTCGTAGGATATTCTCGTGATGTTTACCTCAGCCTCAAGCAGCATTTAGTCCGTCAGCCACAGCAATGCTATTGGGTAAAAGTTCAAACTATTGAACGCCCTAGTCGCACAATTTTAGAAAATACTGAAAATGCTTGGATTACTGAAAATGGTAGTGTGCCCTGGGGAAATGGGGATCAAAAAGAAAAATGGACTCATCCTATTGATGTCAAAGTTTTAATGACACCTGAAGAACAGGCAAATTATCAAAATCCAGCTAATGATGAATTAGCACAAATAAAAATTATTAAAAATGTGGCGCGGAGAGTAGAAGCAGAAATTTCAACGCAATTATTAAAAGTGCGTGGTTTGCAAATGCAAATTCGCTTCAATCCTAAATTGAAAGAAGAAGGTTTACTAGATTTGAAATGAAGATAGTTTTGGGGAAAATTATCTTAGGAATATTGCTTGTAATCTCCCATGACAATATAGCTGCTGAACGATCGCTATCAAGTTATTATCCACACACTGGGCGCTGGTGGATTTGGTGAAACCTATCTAGCAGAAGATACGTACCTACATACATCCGAAGCACCGTTGTGTGGTTAAATACTAAGACCGATTCACGACAATCCCAAAATTTACCAGTTAAGCTGTTACGCATTTAACTTGAACATTTACATGAAGGCTGATGACTGATGACGGTTAACCCTCATCAGTGTAAATTGCTGTCAAAATTAGAGCAGCAGAATGTAGAGCATATCAGCAAATATCAAGATTGTTACGGCTTGAGATATTTTAAAAGATAATATTTTCATAATTATAGCATTTCACAGAATATCTGATCTATACAGCGGTTCTCGTTTGCATAAAATACATTTTTAAATCTCACCCCTAACCCCTCTCTTTAGCAAGAAGAAGGGAGTATTTGCGTACCTAAAACACAAGATGAGGTTCAGGCTGTATTGCACTAAAGTGAGAACCTCTGTATTGGTAGGGGTATCACACACGATATATTTATTGCAAATATTCTTATAAGTGCTATACTTTTTTAAGTATATTAACTTGGACTTATCAAACGATTTATTGCTACTTATTAGATAATATCTAAGTTAGCTAGTGTAACATACCGGACAGATTACTAGATATTTAATAGCCTAAAATCGCTGGATATTAGAGGCTAATTCTAGCAAAATCTATATGCAGTTAGAGCGAAACTGTTTTTTTGTTACCCAAAGTCCATCTCTAGATACTAGGCAGTTTGAAAACCAGGCATTTATATATGATATATAAAATTGCTATCTCGAAGATTAGCAATCCATAAGTTAAAGAAATGCCATTTTTATATTTTCTTTGTTATTTTGTATTTAACGGGACAGTTCTTCCTCATTTGGTGGGCTTAAATAACAATTAGTTAAACCATTTCCCCCCAAAGATCCATGTAAATTCTTTGCTTTGTGCTTATTTTCCTTCCTAACTTACAAGCACAATGCAAATTGACCAGATAGATTACATGGTAATATTCCAAATCGGCAAATAGTTCATCTACACAAGGAAAACCTTGCCTACGACTATGCTTAAAACAATTAATCAGCGTATTTTTCTGCCTGCTTTTATTAGCCCTTTAGAAGAAAAGAATCAAAAAGGTAGTAAAAAGCAATTTACTAGACCGAAATTAGATTTACTGCAACCATTACGCCAATGGCTAGACAAAATTGAAATTCAGAATCGGAAATTAGCCAAATTGATTGCTAAAGTGATCCCCGCCCAGTGTCCATTCGAGCGCGATATCACGCTTTTTGGTCGCAAAATAGCTCACATTCCGCCAATGTGCAAGCTTAATCCGCTTTATAACGAACTTGTCTATTTGCGTTTTCGCGCTTTGTGTTATCTAGTAGATCAGTGTGGAGAGGATATTCAATCCTACTGCTGAAGATAACTAGAGAAAACACAATATGGGCATTAAAATTGAGCATCAACCCCAACAAGAACGCCTCAATGAATTGGGTGTCTTTAAATGGGAAATTTGGGAAAAGGAAGTCTCAAAATTCCCTTGGACTTATGATTCTCAAGAAACTTGCTACTTTTTAGAAGGTGACGTACTTGTTACTCCTGATGGTGGACAACCAGTGCAAATGGGTAAAGGCGATTTGGTGACTTTTCCTGCTGGTATGTCTTGCACATGGGAAATTACAAAGGACGTGAAAAAGCATTATTACTTTGATTAATCAACAGAAAAGCGTGATCCCCTTTGTTTAGTTGATGATCTAGAAGATGAAAATCTCATAACTTAGCTGAGATTTCAACTACAGGGCGATTTGCAGTAAGTGTTGTAAGATAAAGTGACAGAATTGGTAAATTGCTTATATCCATATCTGTCAAAACTTGTTGCAACTACATCTCCTAAACAATATTTGTAGAAATAAATAGTCTCATTTTCTGCAAATTTTGCAGGAAGTTCTTGCCTAGTTGGTGACCGATAACTAAAAATATGAAAGCCATCTATAAGATCCCCGACTTCTTTGAGAAGCCGGGGATCTTATTATTGAAATTTATTATAGCGATCGCCACCACTGTTAATCTTAGGAGTTCATAATCGTGTTAGTGGGAGTTTAATTACAGAAGATGCTGTTTAGCAGAAAAAGATTTTGTCCCACCGCCATTTTATTGAGGAAAATCATCAAAAATGTTACTGCATTTAAGTACTTGGCCAGAAGTCGAAGCTTATTTACAGCAGTCCAAGGGGATTATTTTCCCTATTGGTTCCACAGAACAACATGGGCCAACCGGGTTAATTGGTACTGATGCCATTTGTGCAGAAGCGATCGCATCTGGTGTAGGTGATGCAACTCAAGCGATCGTTGGCCCTACAATCAATGTGGGGATGGCATTGCACCATACTGCTTTTCCTGGTTCAATCAGTCTGCGTCCTAGCACTTTAATTCAAGTAGTGCGAGATTATGTAACTTGTTTAGCTAAAGCTGGTTTTAGCAAGTTCTACTTTATTAACGGACACGGCGGTAATATCGCCACCCTCAAAGCAGCTTTTTCAGAAACTTACGCGCATTTAGAAGATTTGCAGATTCCCAATGCTCAACAGGTGCAATGTCAAGTGGCAAACTGGTTTATGTGCGGTTCTGTATATAAGCTAGCTAAAGAATTATATGGGGATCAAGAAGGTTCTCATGCAACGCCAAGTGAAGTAGCCCTCACCCAGTACGTTTATCCAGAGGCGATTAAGCAAGCACCTCTTTCACCAGAAGTTGCAAGCGGATACAGGATTTATAGCGCAGCAGACTTTCGAGCGCGTTATCCAGATGGACGCATGGGATCAAATCCGGGTTTAGCAACCCCTGAACACGGTAAGCAATTTTATGATTTGGCGGTGAAAGAACTTAGCAGTGGGTATTTGGAATTTGTGAACGCAGAATAAAGCGCTAGTTTTAGCCCGGATGGCAAACGCATTCTCACCGCCAGTTTAGACAACACCGTGCGGGTGTAGGACATTGGTGGTAAGCAAAGTGCCGAACTCAAAGAGCATACTGGAATTTACGCTACAGGAGATTTGCCCTCTTGGGCGATTGGTGCAAGCCTGTCGTCTAACGGCGAGTCTATGAATGTGGAATCCCCTCACTAATAGGCACGGGGAGTGTCAAGTCGCTTCTCTACGAGACGCTGCGCGAACGCTCCAATTAAAAATTAAAAATTTTAGTGTTAGCTCTGAACTCACCACTAATTGTTCGCGTAGCGTCCCGTAGGGAAGACCGCCACAATCAAAGATTGTCGCGGGGGCTGTACCTAGAATTAATTAATTCAAAATTATTTTTATTCTTCTTAACAGAATTTTGAATTTTGCATTTTGAATTCAAAAAAGGTCAAAATAGTATTTCCACGCTGATAAATTAAAGGAGATTGTGACCACTACACTACACTGGCAAGAACGGGTTGGTAATCAAAGGGATTGGGTTTGGCGCGGTTGGCAAACTCGCTATACTTACATTCGCGCTGCCCAAAATAATCACAAGACAACACCCTTGATATTGCTACATGGCTTTGGCGCTTCCATTGGTCATTGGCGACATAATTTAGAGGTTTTGGCTGAACATCACACAGTTTACGCCATCGATATGCTGGGTTTTGGCGCTTCAGAAAAAGCCGCAGCTAATTACAGCATCGAACTCTGGGTTGAGCAGGTTTACGACTTTTGGAAAACATTTATCCGTCAACCAGCGATATTAATAGGCAATTCCAACGGTTCACTGATTTCTATGACCGCCGCCGCCACTCACCCCGATATGGTGCTGGGTATGGTGATGATGAGTTTACCCGACCCTTCTCTAGAGCAAGAAGCAATCCCGCTTGTGCTGCAACCGATTGTCAGAGCAATTAAAAATATTGTCGCTTCGCCGTTGATTCTGAAACCCGTGTTTAACTTCGTGCGCCGTCCTGGCGTGCTACGCCGCTGGGCTAGTCTTGCCTACGCTAACCCAGAGGCGATTACTGATGAACTTATAGAAATTTTAGCTGGCCCTCCCCAAGATAAAGGTTCAGCGAGGGCTTTTAGTGCTTTATTCAAAGCTGCGATCGGAATTAACTTTAGTCCCAGTGTCAAAACGGTGTTACCAACCTTAACAATTCCCATGTTGTTAATTTGGGGACAAAAGGATCGGTTTGTTCCCCCAGCGCTGGCTAGCCAATTCGCCCAATATAACGACAAGTTGGAAGTGCTGAATTTAGAAGACGTGGGTCATTGTCCCCATGATGAATGCCCGGAACAAGTCAACCAAGCTATTTTAGATCGGATTGAAAGGTGGGTTAGCGTAGGCGCAGCCAGCCGCAGGCATCACCAAGCATCACTTACTCCTTAAATAATTATGCAATGGGAGCGTAGGCGTAGCCCGCCGTAGGCATCGCGCCAATCAATACCTTTCCCACTATTAAATTTTGAATTGTTTAACACCTAGCCGATCGTGGCTTGGTTAGTGTCAACATCTGTAGCGCCATGCACAGAACGAGCTACAGAAACCATCTTGTTGAGAATGTCTTGACTGGGAACTTTACCTTTCAACACCACAGTACTACCCGTTTGAGCAACCCAAAGAGTATTAATATCATCGAGTTGGGGATCTTGATCAAATGCCAAGGCTACCCGCTTTGCCAACCCACTTTGGTCGTATTCACCACTTAAGCCTAGACGTTCTGGGGGTATTGATTGAGTAGCAGTAGACGCGATATTAGTATTAGGAGCTTGTGCTACTGACTGCGGAGTAGGATTTACCTGTGCATTTTGAGGTTTTTCCATTCCAAATAGTCTTTTTAACCAACCCATAAAAACTTTTCTCCTTTAGAGACTCATTAAATCTGAGTATAAAAGCTTTACACAAATCCCACATCTGCCAAAGAAAAGAGATGCATTCAATGAAATTACTCCTTCCAGGATGATTTTTGCTCAATTTTTATCTCTAGAGAATGCAATGAGTGCAGCTATTGAGTTTACAATAATAGGTCGCACTGACAATTAGTGCAGTAGTACGCCACAACAGAAATCAACATACATTTGACAAAATGTCAAGAGTTTATAACTCAAGGAATTTTGAATTTTGAATGAGTGAATTCTGCAAAGCAGTACTAGTGTCTGCGTTCCTCCAATCCTGTGCTAGCCTCTGTTGGCGAAGATGAAACATACCCTTTCAGTTCTCGTAGAAGATGAGGCGGGTGTTCTTTCCCGCATTTCTGGTTTATTCGCCCGTCGCGGCTTTAATATTGAAAGCCTTGCTGTTGGCCCTGCTGAACAGGGAGGAGTTTCCCGAATCACGATGGTTGTACCTGGTGATGATCGCGTTATTGAGCAACTCACAAAACAACTATACAAGTTAGTCAATGTCCTTAAGGTACAGGATATTACCGAAACTCCTTGCGTAGAGCGGGAATTGATGCTTGTGAAGGTGAATGCTAGTAGCAGCAATCGCTCAGAAGTGATCGAACTATCTCAGATTTTCCGGGCGCGAGTTGTGGACGTAGCCGAAGATTCTCTCACCTTAGAAGTTGTGGGAGATCCAGGTAAAATGGTAGCGATCGTGCAAGTGTTGCAAAAATTTGGTTTAAGAGAAATCGCCCGCACTGGCAAAATTGCCCTGACTCGTGAATCGGGTGTGAATACCGAGTTACTCAAGTCTTTGGAAGCAAAAGTTTAGTTGGCAACTTAAATAAAGGCTTGTAAATAATCAACTTGTGGGGGCGCAAAAGTCAAAATGTAACGAATGCACTACTAGCATAAAACAAAGACGCAAAAGCACTCTCTGCGCCTCTGCGTCTCTGCATCAGATATTCTCTACTTACACCATTTCAGACGAAGCCTGCACCATCTGCTGAGGCTGTGGCTGGAACATAAACAACGAGTACACCACATCTCGGCGGATGTTGACCATCATATCCAAGAAGAGTTCGTAACCCTCGCTCTTATACTCAATTAATGGGTCTTTTTGCCCATAGCCACGTAATCCTACCGATTCGCGCAAAGCATCCATTTGTTGCAGGTGTTCCCGCCACAGAGTATCAATGCGTTGCAAAATAAAGAAGCGTTCTGCTTGACGCATAAGTCCGGGTTGAACTTGGTCAATCTGCGCTTCTTTGAGGTCGTAAGCAATCCGCACCTGTTCATGGAGGAAGGCTTTAATCTCGCCAACAGACATATCCTCTAATTGATTTGGCTGCAAATCCGCTAGCAGATAGACAAATTCTTTAACTTTCTCAACCAGCTTTTCTAACTCCCACTCTTCTGAGGGTAAGTCTACGTTGATATAGTAATCAACGATGTCATCCATCGTTTTTTCGGCGTACTTGATTACCTGTTCTTTCAAGTCTTGACCTTCTAACACCCGCCGACGTTCAGCATAAATAGCACGACGTTGATTATTCATCACCTCGTCATACTCAAATACCTGCTTACGAATGTCGTAGTAGTAGGTTTCAACTTTTTTCTGTGCGCCTTCCAAACTGCGGGTGAGCATCCCAGATTCGATGGGCATATCTTCTTCCACTTGGAAAGCATTCATTAACCCAGCGACGCGATCGCCTCCAAAAATCCGTAGTAGGTTATCCTCTAAACTGAGGAAGAATCTCGTGGTTCCAGGGTCACCTTGTCTTCCTGCACGTCCGCGCAATTGGTTATCAATCCGCCGCGATTCGTGGCGTTCTGTACCAATTACGTGCAAACCGCCGATTTGCACTACCTCATCATGTTCGCGGGTAGTAAATTGTTCATATTCCTGCTTAACACGGTTGTAAGCTTCCCGCAATTTCTGAATTACAGGGTCATCAATGGGAGCTTTTTCTGCGGCTACAGCTACCTTTTCTTCAGCTTCCAATTCTGGTAAGCTGCGATCGCCATATTCACGCACCGCAATTTCTACTGCATCTTTAAGTAGTTTTTCTGTTTCTTTTGTTAACTGGGTGGGGAAAATTTCTGGTGAAGCCCGCCAAGTTTTGACTTTTTTGCCAGGGACAAAGCCTTGACCACCTCCATGTCCTGTAGGCAATCCGGCTGGTCTTTGAACGCCAAAGCTATCTTCATCTTCTGGCATGACGATTCGGGGCATGAAGTATTCCCGCAGCTTCAGACGTGCCATGTACTCGGAGTTACCACCCAAAATAATGTCTGTACCTCTACCAGCCATGTTAGTAGCAATGGTTACAGCACCTTTTCGTCCAGCTTGGGCGACGATTTCCGCCTCACGCTCGACGTTCTCCGGACGGGCGTTGAGTAATTCGTGGGGAATCGCCAATTCCTTCAGCAGTCGGCTGAGAAGTTCAGATTTTTCTACACTAGTGGTTCCTACTAATACGGGTCTGCCGAGTTCGTGCATTTCGGCACATTCTCTAGCGATCGCACCCCACTTGCCCGGTTCTGTCTTAAAGACCATATCAGACAAGTCTTCGCGTCTTCTGTCACGGTTGGTAGGAATTACCGCAACTTCCAATTTGTAAATTTTTTCAAATTCCGGTTCTTCTGTTTTTGCTGTTCCGGTCATTCCACCAAGCTTTGGATACAGCAAGAACAGATTTTGATAAGTAATTGTCGCTAGAGTTTGAGTTTCTGGCTGAATTTCTACGTGTTCTTTGGCTTCAATCGCCTGGTGTAGTCCATCACTCCAACGCCGTCCAGGTAGCACCCGACCGGTAAATTCATCCACAATTACCACTTCGTCATTGCGGACGATGTAATTTACGTCTTTAAGGAAAAGTTCTTTGGCTTTAATTGCATTGAAAACGAAGTGCGCCCAAGGATCTTCTGGGTCAAATAAATCTGTGACTCCCAAAAGATTTTCGGATTCTGCAAAACCTTCATCTGTCAATAGCACGTTACGAGCTTTTTCATCTACATCATAATGCTCGTCTTTTTTGAGTGTAAATGCGATTTCAGCAGCTTGCAGATACTTTTCTGTAGGTCTTTCTACCTGCCCAGAAATAATTAGCGGTGTCCGTGCTTCATCAACTAAAATCGAGTCTACCTCGTCAATCACGCAATAATTGAACGGGCGTTGCACCACATCTGCCATTGATGTCGCCATGTTATCCCGCAGGTAGTCAAACCCTACTTCGCTGTTGGTGACATAAGTAATATCACAGTCGTAGTTTTTTTGGCGTTCACTGGGAGTCATGGTTGACTGGATTAGCCCCACACTCAGCCCCAAGAATCGATGCACCTGTCCCATCCATTCAGCATCCCGACGAGCCAGGTAATCGTTCACAGTGACGACGTGTACACCTTTACCAGTCAGGCCATTTAAATAACTTGGTAAAGTTGCTACAAGCGTTTTACCCTCGCCGGTTTTCATTTCGGCAATTTGCCCTACATGCAAAATGATACCGCCAAGGAGTTGAACATCAAAGTGCCGCAAGCCTAAGACTCGCCGTCCTGCTTCCCGGACAACGGCGTAAGCTTCAGGCAATAGGTCATCCAGAGTTTCGCCTTTGGCAAACCGTTGTTTAAATTCAACGGTTTTACCTTTTAACTCATCATCGGAAAGAGCCTTAATTTCTTCCTCTAGAAGGTTAATTTCAGTAACAGAAGGTTGATATTTTTTAAGCTTACGAGCGTTGGGGTCGCCCAACAAAAGTTTTAGCATGGCAGATTATAGAACTGAATCAAGGGGGATGGGGATTAAAGGGTCGGCATTGATTATAAACATTTAACCCAACCCAACCGTCTTGGTTGTGGATGGGTGTCAAATCAGAATTAACTCAAAAACAGGAGAAAAACTAGGCAATCAGTTTACTAAATGATTGGTTTTAACTCTTATCTTATATTTAGTCTTTCTTCATAGTATCATTTTGCCCCCAGATGGGGCCAGAGAAGGAGTGGGGGAGAAAAGGGGAGAATTCTTTCCCCCTGCTCCCTGCTCCCTTGCCTCTTTTTCATCTCTTAACTTTTCACTTCCATTCTGCTGTCAGGCGGCGGAAATTGTAATCATTAGCACTGGGATGACAGCTAACACAGCTACCAAGCTGGACGGGACGTGGTAACTTAACTTCTGGATGCAAAGCTTTGAAATAACGCGAATTATTAAGGCGATAGGGTGTTTCTTCGTCGTCTAGCTGGACACGGGAGAAAGTCGAAAGATATTTCCACACCAAGATGCGCGGCGGATCGACTAAAGGCTTTAGCTGTGCGCCGTAGTGCTGCGAGTCTTGCAGAAGATTTTTCCAAGTTTGGGTGGGTAAAACGGCTGGTGGTAAGGCGATGTGGCACGTGGAGCAGTTTTCCAAATACAGTTCTTGCCCTAGTTGGTACTGTGCAGGCACTACGTCAACAGTGCCAATTTCGGCGGTAGGAGTAGCACTTTGGGCATTAGTTGCCAAGGCTAGAAGCCAACCCATAGCTAGGCTCCACGTTACAATTACCAGAAGTAAACCGAAAAATTGGCGTTTGAATTGGCGTTCGGCGCTTTGCTGTAGCGCTTGGCGTTGGCGTAGCCCGCCGTAGGCATCGCGGATTTTGCGCTTCACAAAAATTGACATTCCTCACATTCCCAAATACTTAGAAGTGCCTTACTTTAATACAGGTGGCATTGAATTTCAGATTTTGTTAGTAGTATTTCAAGAAAAAGCAATTAGATCAAAATTGAGAAACAACTATTATCTACCTTTTTTACTTTAAGGAATAGAAACCGATCGCAATAATCGCTCAACAACGGTTCTTGCATTCCGCCCTCCTCTTGGGATAAGGCGATGGCAAAGAACGTGAGGGACGAGAAATTTCACATCATCGGGAATGACATAATCACGCCCTAATAGAAAAGCTAGCGCTTGGGCAGCCCGTTGTAATGCTAATGTGCCACGTGGACTGACACCGAGGGCGATTTCTTCATCTTGCCGTGTTGCCCGCACCAATTCGAGGATGTACTGTTGCAAGGAAGTTGCCACTTTTACTTGAGAGCAGAGGTGACGCAATTCCTGTACTTCTGCCAAGGTAATGCAAGGCTGCAAATTACCAACCTTCACACCATTTTGGAGATTTTGCAGCATTTGGAGTTCTTCTGGCTCGGAAGGATAGCCCAAACTCAGCGACAGCATAAACCGATCCATTTGCGCTTCCGGCAGGGGAAAAGTACCTTGATACTCAATAGGGTTTTGGGTGGCAATGACAAAGAAGGGCTGGGGAACTGCACGAGAGACACCATCGACTGTTACTTGATGCTCTTCCATAACTTCCAGTAAAGCTGACTGAGTGCGGGGTGTAGCGCGGTTAATTTCATCAGCTAGGAGAATATTGGTAAAGACTGGCCCAGAAAGAAAAGTAAATTCGCCGCTTTTTGGGTTCCAGATGTTGGTGCCAGTAATGTCAGTTGGCAGTAAATCGGGAGTACATTGTAGCCGTTGAAATTTGCCATCCAGCGAACGAGCTAAGGATTTAGCAAGAAGAGTTTTACCAACACCTGGGACATCTTCTAAGAGGGCATGACCACCACCTAGTAAGGCTACTAGCACTAGGCGTATTGCCTCAGCTTTGCCAACGATGGTAAGAGCCAAGTTTTGTGTTAAAACGTCAATTTTTTCTCTCATGCAGTGTGGGGAGTGGGGAATTGGGAATTGGGCATTGAAAACATGAGTTAATAACCCATGTCTCATGCCCTATCTATTGTTCCCACTCAGCATTCAAAATTTCTTTAGCAACAACGCAGTCAAGTTGAATTTGTGTTTTCAGGGCTTCTAAGGAAGCAAATTTTTGTTCAGGGCGCAAAAATTTCACTAGTTCCACAGCCAGTTTTTTGCCATACAAATCACCAGACCAATCGAATAAATGTACTTCCGCAGATGAATAAGTACCATTTACAGTTGGGCGATTACCAATATTCATTACACCCAAGCTCTCACTAGGAGCAGTATCTGATGTTTCAGTGAGAATAAAAACGCGGACAGCATAAACTCCTTGGCGGGGCACAAACTTTTCTTTTGGTAGTTGGAGGTTAGCAGTAGGAAAGCCAATTGTTCTGCCTAATTGTTGACCTTGAACGACAACACCAAGGAGAGTGTAGGGGCGTCCGAGTAGTAGATTTGCGTTTTCGATATCGCCTTGCTCAAGGGTTTGACGGATTAATGAAGTGCTAATGCGGGCGTCTTGAGTTGGAGTAGTACTGACGCAACTGCTTTCGGTGGGCGAGTTACCTGTATAAGTTTGTAAGGGAACGATGGTAACGGGGATATTGTGCTTGGCGGCGATTAATTGCAAATCTTTAGCAGTACCACTGCGCTTTTCGCCAAAACAAAAATCCTGCCCAATGCTAATTCGCTGGCATCGCAGTTGTTGCACAAGAATTTTTTCGACGAATTTTTCGGGAGTTAAAGCAGATAATTCTTTGTCAAAGGGTAGTAGTACCAGCTGTTCTACCCCAAGCGATCGCAATTGTTGGACTTTTTCATCCAGTGGCGTTAACAAAGTCCGGGGTTGCCCCGTAAAAAATTCCTGTGGATGGGGGTCAAAGGTGACAACTGTTGAGTAGGTATATTCTTTATTCGTTAGTTGTTGATTTTCCTTTGACTGCGGACTACTAGCTACTGACAACTGACCATCAGCGTGCAAGACTGGTTGAATTACCCTTTGATGACCAAGATGAACACCATCAAACTTGCCAAGGGCAACAGCAGTCGGCGTTAGCAGCCCTTCGCTCGAAGAAGCAACCCACACAGAACACCCATTTTTAGACAAATTTAGCACGTGGATTCTGAGATTTTAGGTTTATTTTAGCTATCAGCAGGAAGCTACCTTATAGTAAACCGCCTTGAGGAGTACAGGTTTTCTAGTAGCAACTTGTAATTTGTCATTTGTCATTTGTCATTTGTCATTTGTCCTTTGTTCTCTCTTACAAAATTTCTACTCTTAAGCAAGCTAGCAAGAGCGTCTCGTAGAGAAGCCAGACGCTCTCTACAAGACGATGTGCGTAGCTAGCTTGCTAGGGGATGCGGACTCGACGAATCGCTACTCTATCGCCGGAAGTCGGCGCACCCTGCGGGATCTTGCTACAGATTTTGCGCTTTGTCCAATGACTAATGACCAATCACCAATGACCAATGACTGCTGAAAGCTTCTGATCACCAATCTAATCTAAAATCTCCAATTCCTCCGATCGCAATCTTTAGGTAGAAAACTTACTAACAGGAAAAGATTCTGATAAGGCAACTGAGGTGGAAATCTGAAGTTCCATCCCTTCCCGTGCCATGATGGCTCCAGGAAATTGCGCCGCTACTTGTTTCCCTACATTGTCCAAAAAGTCATCATTGTGGGCGGGGTCGTGGTGGTAAATCACCAGAGTTTTGACGTTAGCAGCTTGTGCCACTTTCACTGCTTCTTGCCAGGTTGAATGTCCCCAGCCAATTTTTGGGGTTTTTGAGGAATGGTATTCTTCGTCTGTGTAAGTGGAATCGTAAATCAGGATGTCGGCATTACGAGCTAGCCACAGCACATTGTCATCGAGTCGGTCGGGGAAATGTTCGGTATCGGTAATATAAGCAGCAGCACCACCACGCCAACTGACACGGTATCCTATAGCTTCACCTGGATGGTTTAAAGGTGCTGTTTCTACGGAAACGTCATCAATTTGTATTGGTTGCCCCGGTCGAATGTCGTAGAAATTTAAATTAGCTTGCATAATCTGCAAGGGTACGGGAAAGTTCGGGTGCAACATTTGGTCATTGAGGCGCTGTTCTATGGTAGAACCATCAGGTGCGATCGCGCCGTAGATATGAAAGTCATTCCCCTTCACAAACCCTGGGGTAAAGAAGGGAAAACCCTGCATATGATCCCAGTGAGAGTGTGTAAAAAATATATGAGCTTCTAACGGCATTTGGCGCAATAACGATTGCCCCAAAACATGTAGTCCCGTGCCTGCATCGAAAATTAAGCGTTTATCGCCCGCTTGCATTGATATGCAAGGGGTATTACCGCCATAACGAACGGTGTGTGGCCCTGGACTGGGGATGCTGCCGCGAACGCCCCAAAATTGTACGCTAAATTGGTTCTCTATCCTAGACATGGGTGTTGCTTGCTGGACTGAGCGGGCGATAAGTGGAAAAATTGTTACTTATTTTGTCTAAGTTTATGCTGCCTCACCGATTTTGTTAGAGGGAGGATTTCTTGGTAAAACAGCATACACCGTTTCTGGCTGATTGTGTAAATGTAGATCAAATACCCTCAAGTGGGATTTTCGCGTTTTTGGGGTGGATGTGTATCGGTTATTTCAAGAGTGCCCCTACGTTATAGCCTACATTTTTCTCTGATGCATTTAAATAACTCTAGTTTTATTCTGATAAATCAAATGATTCATGAAAAATTGAATTCCCAATCAGATAATTTATCTAACCCATCTGCGTAAGTAAGATTGTATTGTAACGGAGTTATACTGATGTAGTTTTTACGTACAACATGCACATCTAACGGTACATTTTGAGGCAGATTTAATCCGGTTAGGGGTTCTACATCCTCAATTACCTCTCCGGTTAACCAGTAGTACGTTTTTCCACGAGGATCAACTCGTTTATCAAATACATCAATGTAATGCCGTAGGCCTTGACGGGTAAGAGTAACTCCGGCAATTTCTTCCCATTTGACCGCAGGAATATTGACGTTGAGCAACATTAAATCTGGCAGAGGTTTTTGGGCTAACTGGTCTACGAGAATTTTGGCAAACTTAGCAGCAGGTTGAAAGTCTTTAGATGTGTGACTAATAAGACTTAGGGCTACACTCGGAATGCCTTCAATTAAACCTTCCATTGCCGCCGAAACAGTGCCAGAATACAAGATTTCAGTTCCCAAATTCGCACCTTGATTAATGCCAGAGAGAACCAAATCAGGGGGAGTATCTAGCAAAGCCCACAGCGCTAATTTGACGCAATCTGAAGGCGTACCATCGCAAGCCCAAGCTTTGACAGCAGGATGAAAAATTGATTCAACAATTTCGGCGCGAATGGGTTGGTGTAGAGTTAATCCGTGTCCAGTTGCCGATCGCTCTCGATCTGGGCAAACTACACTGACATCATGACCTGCCTCTGCCAAGCAGTTCGCTAAGGTACGAATCCCCAAAGCAGAAATGCCGTCATCGTTGCTAATTAGTAATTTCATAGTCATTAGTCATTGGTCACTTGTACTGAGGGTACTCCTACGGAGAAGCCAGCTACGCGAACGCTTAGAGCGCAGCCTCTGTCTGCGACACGCTACGCGAACGTAGAGAAGTATTGCTCATTAGTTATTTGTTATTTGTTATTAGCTATTTGTCAATGTCTGAGGTCACAAGCAGCAAAAAAACATTTATTTATACTGACTAGTACACTGTGACGCAAGTTTGCCTACCTCTAACAAGGGGGTTTTGCACCTTGCCTGTAAGTTGATTTATCGAGCAGTTCACAGCTTTTGACTATAAACTAATGACTAATGGCTAATGACTAATAACTAATGACTAGCAATTTAGAAGCTCAACTTTTAGCACTGCGGCAGGAAGGAGAAAAAGCGATCGCAGCCGCCGAAACCCTAGAACGTCTGGAAGAACTCAGAGTTAACTATCTGGGTAAAAAAGGTGAACTGGGGGCACTGTTGCGAAGTATGGGGCAGATGAGTGCAGAGGAACGACCGAAAATTGGAGCGATCGCCAATACAGTAAAAGAATCTCTGCAAACTAGTCTAGACCAGCAACGCGACGCTCTGGAAGCCGCGCAAATTCAGGTACAGCTAGAGGCGGAAACGCTGGATGTAACTATGCCGGGAATTTACAGCCCCCAAGGTCGCATTCATCCCCTCAATGGTATTATCGACCGGGCACTGGATATCTTTGTTGGTATGGGCTACACCGTGGCTCAAGGACCAGAGATGGAAACAGATTACTATAATTTCGAGGCTCTTAATACCCCGCCAGACCACCCTGCCCGTGATATGCAGGATACCTTCTACCTGCCAGATGGCAATCTTTTACGCACTCATACCTCGTCAGTGCAAATCCGTTACATGGAAAGAGAAGATCCACCAATTCGGGTTGTGGCTCCAGGGCGGGTTTATCGGCGAGATAATGTAGATGCGACTCACTCGGCTGTTTTCCATCAAATAGAACTTTTAGCCATTGATGAGGGGCTAACTTTTACAGACCTCAAAGGTACAATTAAGGTATTTTTACAAGCAATATTTGGCGATTTACCAATTCGGTTCCGCGCTAGTTATTTCCCGTTTACCGAACCATCGGCTGAGGTGGATTTGCAGTGGAATGGGCGCTGGCTAGAGGTAATGGGCTGCGGTATGGTCGATCCAAATGTACTTAAGTCTGTGGGTTATGATCCAGAAGTTTATACAGGGTTTGCTGCCGGTTTTGGTGTAGAACGCTTTGCAATGGTGTTACATCAAATCGATGATATTCGTCGCTTGTATGCTAGTGATTTGCGGTTTTTGCAGCAATTTTAAGCATATGTAATGTTTATGTACTGCAAGCAAGGTAACAATAAACAATGACCTCAATTTCCAGGTTAGATCAAGTTCTAGAAAGTATCGAAAACTTATCAGTAGATGAACAAGAAACATTAATTGATCTGATAACCCATCGGTTGGCAGAACGGCGGCGTTCTGAAATTGCTGCTAACATCGCTCAAGCACAAGTAGAATACCAGTCGGGAAAAGTTTTCCGTGGAACTGTTACTCAAATAATGGATGAGTTACGCAAGTGATAACTGTAGTTTTGGCATCATCGTTTAAACGAGCATTTAAGCGATTGGTACGACGACAGCCAGAATTACAAGAGCGGATTGGAGAGCGGTTAGCACTACTAACCGCCGATCTATTTGATCCATTGTTGCAGACTCATAAACTTAAAGGCAAACTGTCTGGAGCTTGGGCGTGTTCAGTGGACTATGATTGTCGCATTGTCTTTAACTTCGTGCAAAATATAGAATCTGGGGAAGAAGAAATTTTGCTAATTGATATCGGCACTCATGATGAAGTGTACTGAATTGTAGGTGCTGTTGCAGAAAGCCGATTTGCAGTCAATAGTGCGATCTCTTCTACTATTTTCCCAGAATTTCAGCTAACTGTAGAGCAAGTACTTAATGCTGGAGAAAGCAATTAGTGAGTTGTCTGCGAGGAATTAATGGCGTTGAACTCAATATCTTAACCATTTGGATGGTTGCAAACGATACAACCAAATTTGTCACCTTAGTGCCAAATTAAGGAGCCAACTCATGAAGGTACAGCACCCCCTATTCTCTCAAGTTGCCTTAGCGCAAGACTTACCAGAATACAATCTAAAGCGAGGAAATGTTGCAACAATTGTGGAATATTACCCCATGCCTGAAGGGGAAGAGGATGGGTATAGTCTGGAAGGGTTTGATCTGCCCCATGTGACGATCGAAGTACCAGCATCTCAAATTATCCCCATTGCCCAGTGGCAGCAAGAAGAAATGATTTTAGCTTTTCATAGATAAAATTTTATTTTCTTTCTTTACGCGAATTTACTTTCCGCTCTGGTCTGATGACCGAATGAACATATCTTTCAAAACATCCTTCTAAATTGGCTCCTTTGAAGTTAACTTCTTTAAATTTAGTTTTCTTTAAATTGGCTCCTTTCAAATTGGCTCCACCTAAATTTGCACCCCACAAACTAGCTTTACTCAGATTTGCTCCCTGTAAATTAGAATATGTTAAGTTTGTATCCCACAGTCTAGCTCCTTGAAGATTTGCCCTTTGAAGGTTAGCTCTACTCAAGTTGGCATCTCTCAGATTAGTATTTTGTAGGTTTGCTCCTTCGAGATTAGCTCCATGAAAATTGATACCACTTAAGTTTGCTCCTTGGAGATTAGCATTTTGTAAGTCAACGTATGCTAGATTAGTCTTTTCAAGTAAACTATATGAACTAATCAAAGATACCACTCTCTGAGCAGTATCCAAATTTGGTGATCGAATGTACAAATGAGAGTTGGATTTGCAAGTATTGTTTAACAGCTTTACCTCATTATCATCAATTTCTTCTAAAGTTTTTACAAGATTGTCATATAGCTCATAGCGCAACCACCAAATAGACCACTCATCAAAACTAAAAGTATTCAAGATAGTTTGCAAATCTTTTTTTATAAGGTTGATTATATCAGTCCATTCACTATTTACTAATTCTACACCTATCAAAAGCGCCAAATTTTCTCGCACTTCATCTGATTGAAGTAAATTAGCAATTTTATAGACTATTTGAGTCTCATTATCTACTTTTATTAGCCTACAACGAGCGATCTCCAATAAAATAGCTTTTGCAAAAGCTTCGAGTGAGTTTAGTGAAAAATCTGTAATTAATTGATTCTTATCAAAGATGTGTATCATTTTTAAACTCCCCAAACACACATTGTAGATGCTTGACTTGTGCCTCTTATTCAGTTTTCCCATTAGCGGGTGCTAAATCACACGTATAAACTTCGATTAAAAATAAATAATATTGGTAAACCAGATGAAGCTATCTAAGAGGTGCAAGGGCGCACGTTTCTTGTGCTGTCGCTGCTATTGCTTCTGGTAAAAGCCTTGATATATACGCCTCAAGATACTTAGAATTTTGCACTAAAAGTAAGTAAACATGAGCAAACGAATATATATTTAGTTTTGTAAAAACGGTGAAAGAACGTATTTGTAAGGTGGGTGCTAAATTTACATACTTATAAATTTTCTCGCCTGCTTACTTGGTATCTTTTCTAGTTCTCAATTTAAGTCTATTTACGATATTTCATTAGCCAAATTTTATTTATGCTACAAATGTAGTCATTAAATTTGCTATATACTCATGAACGCCATTGAACTAATAAATTTTACTTTATCAAAATATAAATTAGATCCTAGCAATCAACATTATTTAGTCATAGTAGATGCAATGCAAAAGTATCAGGCTAATCCTCCTGATATCATTAATAATGATATGAAGGATGCAAAGTATAGATCAAAGTATGAAAATTTAACAACAAATAAACAGTTTGATTTTGAAAAAGATAGATTAATCAGTTTAGATGATTTATTTTATAAATTTATCAGGTGTCCTAACGGTATAACTTCTGAGAATTTTAAACAAGCATTAACAGAATATGAAAATGAATTTATAAAAAATCCTAACATTATAGATCCATTTGACATTTAGCGATTTTCTGGTTTAGCAAAGCCATCAGCCGATGAAATTAGGAATCAGTTGTTGTATGGATAAATCCTTCCAAATTAAAAATATTCAGGTGGTTAGTGTCATTCACTGACCACCTTTTTGAAACTTTATTTCACTATTCCTGAATGACCGGGGATATCTGCCAAAGGTTCAAATCTGCCACCTAAATATTTGGCGAGAAACTCCTCTACGATCGCAAAAAAGTGCAACCGATTTTCTGGTCTGGCAAAACCATGTCCTTCATCTGTATAAAGCGCATATTTCACTGGTAAACCAGCCTGCTGCATTGCATTGACAATTTGATCGCTTTCTGATTGTTTCACTCGCGGATCATTTGCACCTTGACCGATGAGTAAAGGTTTTTGAATTCGGTCAGCGAAAAATAAAGGCGATCGCGATTTCAAAAATTCCTCTTCTGTCTCTAAGTTACCGACACGATGAGAAAGCATTGCCTTCAATGGTTCCCAATAAGGCGGTATAGTTTCTATTAAAGTAATCAGGTTACTTGGCCCCACAATATCCACACCAGCCGCAAAGATTTCTGGTGTAAAAGTTAACCCTACTAGAGTCGCGTAACCACCATAAGAACCGCCCATAATCGCAATCTTTTGCGGGTCGGAAATACCTTTTTCTACCAGCCAGTTCACGCTGTCAATCAAGTCATCGTGCATTTTACCAGCCCATTCACGATTTCCGGCATTCAAAAATGCTTTACCATAACCAGTGGAACCGCGAAAATTCACTTGCAGAACAGCATAGCCCCGGTTAGCTAGCCATTGCGCTGTGGGAGAGAAACCCCAAGTATCCCGCGCCCAAGGACCGCCGTGAACTAGTAATACTGTTGGTAGATTTTGAGTAGGTATTCCCACAGGGGTTGTCAGGTAACTGTGGATAGTTAAGCCATCCCGCGCTTCGTAAGAAATCGGTTGCATTGAAGCTAACTGCAACGTTTCGAGTTTGGGTTGGTTGCTAAAAAGGAAGGTGCTAGTTTTTGACTCTCGGTTGTAGGCATAGTAATAAACTGGGCCATTGTCAGTTCTATAAGCTACTAGCCAGGTTTTATCTTCCAAGTCGCGGCTAATTATAGAGAATTCTCCAGGACGCACCTTAGCGATTTCCTCAAAATCTGCGGCGATACTCTGGTCAATTACTTGCCATTCCTGTTTATCTTTGTAGAAAGAAACTGCTTGGATAACTCGCGTCAGTGGTTGAATGATTATCCCCACGACATCATACTGCTGGTCTTCAGCAATGACAGTTTCTTGCCGGGTGTCTAAGTCAACAGCTAGCAAACGTTTGGCGTTAGCATCGTGATTCCCTTGAATATAAAGGGTTTTACCATCATCTGAGAAGCTAACAGAATTCCCTTCTTCCTCTGACCCCCAGTGGCGGAGAGTTTCCCACTGTTTATCGGGTTTCTGCAATAAGAGGTCGTAACCGCCATCGCGTGTACTAGCTGTCGCTGCACGTATTTGGAAATTAGCGTCAGATGTCCAACTGATAATGTTACCGGGGTTGTCAGTGTCGAACTCCACAGCACCATTTTTTAAGTTGATGCGGTAAACGTCAAACTTTTGGGGATTGTTCAAGTTCAAAGCTACCAGCATTTGATCTGGAAATTTCGGTTCCAGTTCCACGAGTTCGGCTTTTACACCCTGGAATGGCGTTAAGTCACGCACAATCTTGGAGTGAATATTAACCAAATGGAGGTGAAAGTTCTCGTCGCCATCCGAGTCCTGCATATAAATCAACTGGTCGGCGTTATAAGTCCAGAAGAAAATGCGGATACCGCGCTTTTTGTCGGCAGTTAGTATCTGGTCGTCTTCTTGCCCTACAGTTCGCAACCATACCTGCAAGACATTTTTTTCATCGGGGGCGATATATGCTAAGTACTTGCCATCAGGCGAGAGTTGTGGGCTGGTTTTTTCGGGATTCCCAAAGAGAATTTCGCGCGGAATCAACGGTGGTAGGGAGGGCGCTTGAGCAGATGACATATTTTCATCCTCTACTTGACTACCCTATTGTCACTTGGTTATGAAAATGACAATTCATCCTATTGGGTGAACCTAATTGGAGAATATGTAAATGAGTCTTTGATACTCGTGAATGAGTCTTTTATACTCGCTGATGAGTCTTTAATACTCGGCGATGAGTCTTTGATACTCGTGAATGAGTCTTTGATACTCGGCGATGAGTCTTTTATACTCTTGAATGAGTCTTTGATACTCGGCGATGAGTCTTTGATACTCGTGAATGAGTCTTTTATACTCGTGAATGAGTCTTTGATACTCGGCGATGAGTCTTTTATGCTCGTGAATGAGTCTTTGATACTCATTGACGGCAATTATCGCAATGTCCGCAACGCAAGTTAGCAGCTTCTTTGACAAAACCAAAGGCATTTAACAAAAACTGCCAACGGCACTGCTTAGTTGTTAGATATTGATGCATCTGTTTAGCAGCGTGTAATTGCGTCGCTGGCTGATTTCCCGCTTTTTGAGCAATGGTGTAATGAAAAGGATCAAGCCAGTTTAGCTGGCCGTTGCTGTGGAGTAAAGCTAGCGCCGTAGCACCTTCAGGAAATTGTCGGGTTACTGCATTCACTTCTCCCTGTTTTGGTAATTTTTTCACAAGTTGCTGCGCTATTTGCTGTTGCGATCGCATTTGTTCTTGAAAAAACTGCTGTCTTTGCTTATCCTCTGGATCTAACCATCCCGTAGGTTCACTCACTAATGTCAATGCTTCTGCTGGTTTCCCATCCCTTCCAGCGCGGCCAATTTCTTGCACATATTCAGATAACAGATGTGGTGCGTGAAAATGGGCAACCCACCTGACATTGCTTTTGTTAATCCCCATGCCAAACGCACAGGTACACACAACAAAGGGAATTTTGCCACCTAACCAGTTTGCTTCTACTTCACGGCGTTCTGTCGCACCCAGTCCCGCATGATAACTAGCTGTCGCATAACCCATCTCTGCTAACCATTGGGCTAAATCTTCGCTATCTCGTCTCGTGCGAACATAAACTAACCCCGATTGTTGCGGTCTATTTTGAATAAACTTTAATAATTGTTGTTTTCTACCTCGTGGTGTCCAAGCAATGCGAACGCTGGGATGCAAATTAGGACGGTAGGGATTCAAGCGGAAAATCTCTGGTTGCTGTAATTGTAAAACTGTTTGAATAGTTTTTTGAGCTGAAGGGTCAGCAGTCGCGGTAAAAGCGGCGATGCTGATTTTTGTTCCCGGTGGTTTTGATTTTAGCAATGCAGGACGCACAGCCCCTAATCTGCGATAAGCTGGGCGAAATGTGTCTCCCCACTGCACTAGACAATGGGCTTCATCCAAAATTAAGCCATTAATTTGCAATTGCGGGTGACATAATCTCTCCCACACTGGCGTACTTAGCAAAGTTTCTGGCGATAAATAAAGTAATCTTAGTTGTTGATGTTCTAAAGCTTGTAGAGTTGCACGGCGTTGGGATGAAGGTAATTCACTATGCAAAAGTGCAGCTTTTTGATTACTTTCTCGTAGTTCCTGTACTTGATTTTCCATCAACGCCACTAAGGGTGAAACTACCAATGTTAACCCTGTTTGTAGGAGTGCAGGAAGTTGAAAACAAATAGACTTTCCTCCACCTGTAGGCATAATAATCAGCGCATCTTTTTGTGCCAATAAACTACTGACAATTTCGCCTTGTGGTGGGCGGAAATCTTCATAACCCCAGATTTTTTGAAAAGTTGCGCGAACTTCTTGCCAAGATTTTGTTGTAGGCTGATTCATAGTCTATAGTAAATACACCTATATTCTTGAAAAGTGAATATGAACATAATGTTTACTAAAACAACCGCAAAGTAAGAGATAAATTAAGAATTATTTGGTGCAAGTTTAGAAAATTTTTGGATTAAAAAGTTTTGCTGCATAGTTAATTCTTTGTCTGAGCAGTAGCTATTAATCTCGTTGACTATCGAATTTTCTTCCGTACTACTTCTTGTCAAAGATACCAAAAATCTCTGTGTTGCTGGCAGATTATTTTTTTCTATAGCTATTGCTGCATTATTCAACTCGTTGCTGATGTTTTGATAAAATGTAAGAAAGCGCATTTGGAAACCTTGCAAGTTTCCATCTTTAATTTCTAGCGCTTTCATCTCCTTGGCAAGTGGATTTATCTTACTAGCAAGTTCAGTTAAAGCTTTAGAATTTGCCGAATTAGGATTTTTACCGAATTCCTGACCTAGAGTTGATGCCTGATTAGCAACCTTTATAACTTTGCTACATTGGGCAACTTTACTTTCTTCACAACCTACAAATAATAATGCGATCGCAGTACTTATTGAAACTATAAAACTTTGCTTAAATACACGTTGCATAAATTCTCTTATCTCTAGTTATGTTTCGGAAAAGTTAGCCAGCATAAATAAATATTCAGCGAAAATACTTTTTTCTTAAAAGAATCTTGATTTATGCTGTCCTGTTACTTTATACTTGCTTTTCTAGACGATGTGTATGTAATTACACTTAAATAACAGAATTTTAAATTCTATATGTGACAAGCCACTTTGTGTCTACGCTTACCTGAATCGCTTGCTTTAAGCCTCTAACAACCTGCTGTACCAGCACAAATTTACCGATATATCCTAGATTTTTTGGACAGCAATCCCACTCATGAACAAATTGCTGAATTTAAATCTACTCCCGAGATGCAAGGTTGCTGCTCCCTGCTCCCTTTCCTCTTCGTTGACGCAGGCATTCACTTACACAGCTACAATGATTTCAAGGAAAATTTTTAGCAGAACCACAACGCTGAGAATTAGCCTAAAAGTATCTTATGGTGCGATCGCAGGAGGCAAAAAATGAGCTTGGCTGGATTAAGAATTGTGTTGGTAGAACCAGCTGGGCCGATAAATATCGGAGCGATCGCCAGGGTAATGAAAAATTTCGGGCTATATAATTTAGTATTAGTGAACCCCCAATGCGATCCGCTATCGACGGAAGCTTTGATGATGGCTGTTCATGGTCAGGAAATTATAGAATCTGCGGTATTAGTGCCGACCTTACCAGAAGCATTGCATGGATGTGTACGAGCGATCGCTACTACTGGTCGCGTTCGCAGTTTAGAAACACCTTTAGAAAATCCCCGCACTGCATTACCCTGGTTACTGGAGGAACCAGAAAAACCCGCAGCACTTATTTTTGGCAGAGAAGACCGGGGATTAAGCAATGAAGAATTAAATTATGCCCAGAGGTTTGTTGGCATTCCCACAAGTCCAGATTATGTAGCCCTCAATTTAGCTACCGCCGTAGCAATCTGCTGTTATGAATTGTCACAATGTGTCCAGCCTGACACTCAGAATATAACCCAAACTGAACTCGCACCCCTAGATGTTGTGGAAGGATACTACCAGCAACTAGAATCACTATTACTGAAAATTGGTTATATATATCCCCATACGGCAGCTAGTCGCATGGGAAAATTTCGCCAACTATATAATCGCGCTCACCTGAAATCTGGGGAAGTAGCCATGCTCAGAGGAATTTTGCAGCAGGTCGAATGGGCCCTTAAAAACCAAAGGGATGGTGAAAACTTGTAATTATTTGTTTAGTATATACGCAAGCATCCCCCCAAAATATTTAATATGGCTTAAACTGAACACAAAAATGCTACTTAGTGGCAAAGTGGAATTTGAGTATTAATATTGCTTAAAGATTAAGTTTTGGGTTAGGAGTCTGCAAGAAAACAGTCAAGTGGGTCACAAGGAGTAATTGTGTCAGAGTCAAGTGACGAACTAACAGCTTTCTCGCGGCGACAACCCTTAAATCGCCGCCAACGGCCACAGAAAGTTCAAAAAGTGGTAAAGAAGAAAGTTAAAGTTAATAGCCAGCAGCAAGCTGCAAATGGACGAGAAGAGGCACTAACACGCCCAAAAAATCAAATCAGTCCCCCTTCAACCCCTGGTGCTACACGTAGGTTAAAATCGGGGTTAGTCATGCCAACGGCAGTAAAACCAGTGCCTAGTGTAAAGGGAAAAATTCCTCCCTTTCGGCCAGGTGCTGTGATGGTGAAAACAGTACGGATGGAAAAGCCAAAAAGAAACCTGCGTTCATCACGAAAGACGCGGTTAAAGCCAATGGCCAAAACCTTGTTGTATGTTGTGCGGTTGTTGATTGTGGGTGTTGGCATGGGTGCAATTGTTGGCACAGCATTGTCAGTATTAGACCCGGCTAATCGCATCAGCACAACTTATGCGCCGCCATCTAATAATAGTAATATGGGGCGATCGCAGCCACAACCTACCCAAACTCCCCCAACCACAGCTTCGAGTCTATATCTATCTCAGGAAATTACCTCTTTAAAAAATGTCGTGCAAAATTTGGCGACGACCAACCCAAATCTTACACCCGGTGTTTTCTTGGTAGATTTAGATACTGGTAATTATGTAGATGTCAATGGCTCTACCAGTTTTCCAGCAGCTAGCACCATTAAAGTGCCGATTTTAATCGCTTTTTTCCAGGATGTGGACGCGGGGAAAATTCGCCTTGATGAAATGCTGACCATGCAACAAGATATGGTAGCTGGCGGTTCGGGAAATCTGCAATACAAACCTGCCGGAACTCAGTACGCTGCTCTGGAAGTCGTCACTAAAATGATTACAATCAGCGACAACACGGCGACAAATATGCTGATTGCGCGGTTGGGAGGGATGGAGGTGTTAAACCAGCGTTTTCGGGACTGGGGATTGACAACCACAACAATTCGGAATCAACTTCCAGATTTGCAAGGCACAAACACCACTAGTCCCAAAGAATTGGGGAATTTAATGGCGATTGTAAGTCAAGGAAATTTAGTGAGTATGCCATCACGCGATCTCATGCTCGATATATTGCGTCGTACTCAGAGAGACACTCTGCTACCATCCGGTTTGGGAGCAGGAGCAAGAGCATACCACAAAACGGGCGATATTGGCACAATGTTGGCAGATACAGGTTTAATTGCTCTGCCAACTGGTAAGCGCTATGTAGCTGCTGTTATGGTACAACGCCCCAATAACGACCCTCGCGCCGAAAAATTGATCAGTTCAATTTCTCGTGCTGCCTACCAAGAGTTTAGCCAGAATGCTGTCACACCCAACAGTACCACAAGCATTATACCCGCAAACGGTTATCAGCCCCAGGTTGCGAGTCCAGTACCCAATAATACAACAGGCATCTTACCTATGAACGTTTATCAGCCTCCTGTTGTCAGTCCTGTACCCAACAGTATGGGAAGTACAGTACCCGCAAACGGTTATCAATCTCCAGTTATGAATCCACAGTATTATCCTCCAAGATAATTTAGGATTTCTGAATGTAGAGTTGCCACAGCAGGATTTACTAAGGCAGCATATAGTAAGCTAGTCAACAAATGCTCGGAAATCCATGTTTGTTTCTCCTGAAGTCCCACCAAAACACGAATTAGAGGAACTTGCCACGCAGTTTCCGGAGCTAAATGTTCCCGCAGTGGAGACTTGTTTAGCCTTTTTGAAAACTACAGCCCTTGTTTATGGCGCATTGGATGCCCATTTGGCTCGCCATCAACTGTCTATGGGTAAATTTACAGTTCTCATGCAATTATTCCGAGCAAATGGTCAGCACTTAACACCTTCAGAATGTGCTGAACGTTCTGGCGTAACTCGTGGAACTATCACTGGATTATTAGACGGTTTGGAACGAGATGGATGGGTGAAGCGACAACCACACCCAGAAGATAGACGCCGTTTAGTCGTGCAAATGACCGAACAAGGACAACAGAATTTGATAAAGATGCTGCCAGATCATTTTTGTCGAACTACTGGACTGATAGCTCATTTGAGCCTTACTGAGCAGAAGACACTGATACAACTCTTGTCTAAGCTACAGGCAGGAGTACCAGCGATGCGAGATTTTTAACTTAAACAAGTAAATATCTTTGAATTCAGGAAATTTTATCCTATTATAATAAGGAACCATATTATATGTAAGCTAATTAAATTTAGCTGATCTGCCGTTGTTCGTGCATCAAATTTGGAGACTTTATGCCCAAACTCAACGTTAAACAGAAAAACTGGTTGCTCTCTGCTCATGTCGCTTCTGGTAGCATTTGGTTTGGCTCTGCTCTATGCATGGTTGCCATCGCGTTGAAGAATGCCAATATTACCAATGGCGACGAACTGTATGCGATTAACACAACGTTGAAATTACTTGATGATTTCGTGGTTATTCCCTCTGCAAACCTCTCTTTGTTAACAGGAGGACTTCTTTGCTGGCTCACCGTTTGGGGATTCTTCAAACACTACTGGGTAATTGTCAAATGGATTGCCACAGTTACTCTGATTGTGGTAGGAACTATATGGCTAGGTCCGTGGGTTAATGCGGTGACAGGTATTTCAGATGTGGCACGGGAGCAAGCATTGAGCAATCCACTATATATATTCGACTTGAATGGAGTCCTCATAGGTGGTGCAACCCAAACTCTCTGTATACTTGCCATCATCGGCATTTCAGTGATCAAACCTTGGGGTAGAAGAGTAGTAAAATCTCAAGAATCTTCTACCTCATCAAGCAGCTAAAAAAATCCAAGTGCGATCGCCACCAGCTTTTTGTTTTTAAAAGCTCAACTATAGTGTTATCTCTTAATTCTTAACTTTTTTGATACCGCATTCCTGGTAATTGCGAAACTAAACCCATAAGTTCTAACTGTAACAACGTGCCGGAAACTGCACCAGCAGTCATGCCGGTTTGTTGGACAATCAAATCGAAGGGTAAAACTTCACTTGCGAACGCATCCATTACCGTTTTTAATTCTGACGTTAAAGTTGGTAAACTCAACTGTTCTGGGGCTGTGGAAGCCTCGACTCCATCAATTTGTGGTATTGCTCCTAGCATTGTTAACAGTTCATCTAATTCTTTGAGGATGAAAGAAGCTCCTTGGTTCAATAATTTCAAGCATCCTTGAGATGGGTGATCGTCCACTCTACCAGGCAGTGCATAGACATCTCTACCAAATTCATTTGCGTAGGTAGCAGTAATTAAGGCACCAGATTTTAAAGGCGCTTCCATTACGAGAATGGCGCGGCTTAAACCTGCAATAATCCGGTTGCGTTTGGGAAAGTGCGTGCGATCGGGTGGCGTTTTTGTGGGGTACTCACTCACGACTAACCCAGCTGTCAAAATCTGCTTGTACAAATCTCGATTTTTATGGGGATAGATTACATCTACACCAGTTCCTAAAACTGCGATCGTCCGTCCACCTGCTTTCATGGCGGCGATGTGGCTTTCTGTGTCAATTCCCTCTGCCATCCCAGAAACAACTGTAAAGCCATTTTTAGCCAAAGCTGTACTAATTTGGCGAGTCCAACGGATACCATATTCTGAAGGTTGACGGGTTCCGACAATCCCAACCATCGGTTTTTGCCCGAGATTTTCTTGGAGTTCAACTTCACCGCGATAGTACAACATCGGCGGTGGACTTGGAGTTTCCAGCAGTAAGCGGGGATAATCTGCATCTGCTGGTGTCCAGAAATGGGAATTTTCTTGCTGGTGTTTGGTGAATAGTTGTTCTGGGTGCAAACGCGATCGCTGTTGTACTACTTTTTCTAGTGTCTGAAAACCAAAACCTTCCACTTCTCCTAACTCTACCTTGGTAGCATTCCAAGCTGTTGCCAACGTGCCAAAATGCTGTTGCAGTCGCCGCAGTAATACCGGGCCAACCCCAGATATTTGCGCCCAAGCTATCCAATATGCGCCTTCTTCTACCACGGTTTCATCCTCACGCCTACTGGATTGAGTATTCCCAAATTAGCGTTGGCTGTTGATGGAGACTGGGGAAGAAGCAGAGGAGCAGGGGAAAAAGGGGAAACTTTCTCCCCTGCCCCCCGCACCCTGCCCCAATTCCTCTTCCCCATGCCCAGCCCCTTGACTCTTGACCCTTAACCATTGACTATTAACTATTGACTATTTATTTCACTATCTTCTGTGATGAAATATTTCTATCGTTTTTTAATATGCCTATCTGGGTGCTTAATATTTTTACTGTTGCACAGTGGCATTGGTTTGTTGCCTAGTTTGGCGGCTGAGAAAGTTACTGTCAGATACGGATTGTTTGAGCAATCGATCCCGGTGGCAGATATACGTAACTATGCCGAGACACAAAAGGCTTCTAGCGATTTGCAATCTTTCCTAGATTATCTCAGTGCTGAGGAGAAACAGAAGTTCCAAGATGCACTTCAAGTAAAAATGTCTCTTGATATTGTGGCTTTAGATAAGCTGGTAAATACAGGAATGGGTAAGCAAATTTTATCTTTTGCATCCCAAGCGATCGCCCGTCGCGATCAAGCCAGTATACAAGCTTTACGATCTGCCATGATCATAGGAGCAAGATCACCAGAAGGTCTAGGATTAGTCAGCTTTTTAGAAGCCTATCCCAGCAATCAGCTAGTTGTTGATGTGTCAAAAATTTCTAAGCTAGTTGGCATGGCAAATTCCTCTTCTAATTCTGCTGATGCACCTCCAAAGGATAATGTAAGTTCTTCACCTTTAGGGAAAATTGCATTGCAATATCAGACACTTGCTGCCCAAAATAAACAGTTTTCAGGTTGCTTATTTGGCGATTCTACTTCAGCTGCACTTGGAAATACCCTTGGGAGCGGGACTTTTAATTTTGGCTTAAATGGTCTGAGTACAATCTCATTACTGGAACAACTTAAAAGTTTAATTCCTACCAAGGTGAAATGTGAAAAAGCTATTATTGCCGTAGGTGGAAATGATGCTTGGTATGGAATTAGTGATGAGTTGTTTAGTAAAAATTTACAAGAGGCGATCGCACTTGTCCGCACAATGGAAAATAAAGAAATTTTTCTCATTCCGGCTTTTTATTCAACAGTTGCAGCAAGCTCAGATCCAACTGTAGCAGCCCCACTTTCTAGAGTTGAACAAATTAATGCTTTGATTAATCAAGTTGCTGAAATAGAAAAAGTGCCAGTTGCAGCAGCAGGACTAGCGCCATTGTATGAGAATAATGCTCTTAAAGGGAGTTTTACGAGCGATGGAGAGCATCTAAACGCAGAAGGTCTTAAAATTTATCGGCAAGTACTATTACAAATCCTGGGTAAGTAATATGATGTCTGCCTAATTTCTTATATAGCAGTCCTAAATCATTTGTAAAAATAAATTAACCACAGAGGTGCAGAGAACGCAGAGAGAGAAATTGAGAATTTTTACGACTCATTTAGGATTGCTATAGTAAAAGCACCCCACCAAAGCTATGTTTTATCTTACATAATCCGCAGTTTGTAACTCAAAATTACGAATTTTCATTTTTATGCTTTCCAATTCAAAAACCGTGCATAAATATAAGCAATGCCTTCATCAATAATTGTCCGTACACCTTGGCTATAATCCCACCATTTGTTTGGATCATAATCTTGTGTTTTGGCAGCAATCGCACCAACTTTGATGTTAGGGGTAAGTAGTTTCTTGAATAGCAACCAACTTCTACGGGTGTGAACATCCAAGGAAAAAACATTAACTGATTGTAGATTTAAATTTGAATTGGATAGCCAGCGATTAAATTCGGCAGCAGATGCATAACTACGATCCTTAATTACTACAGGTGTCGGAACAGCTACCACCTTCTCTGATTCTAAACCGAGTTTTTTGAAGGTGGCGGCTGACACTTCTGCAAAGTTCTTATATTCGCTAAGATAATTTCCTTTTTCTATTGAGCCTCCTGTGGTAATTACTAAACGATAAGAACCGTTTTTAAATTCAGTCAAAGCTTGTTGTATAGCATAATCTGGTAGCCATCCTTCAACAACCAATACTTCTGCTGATTTGATAGGGGAAGTCACGGCGAGAAATGAGTGTACATGAGTAATAGTGAAAAAAATTAAATAAGCAATCGAAGCGATTGCAATCGCCCACCCCTGAGCCGTAAGTGTCCACATTTCTTGGCGTTTTATTAGTTTGATTTTTGGAAATTTTTGACACCGACGATTTTTTACCTGCATTAAACTTTAGCTAAACGTTGTTCTTTCAAGTAAGTAAATACAGACTTATCTCCGATATCGGCAGGAATTGCTTGCACTGTTTTTCGCAGGGCAAACACCAAAAACAACGTTGCCCAAATCCCTAATAAAACACTTTCCCCTTGAGTTGGTAAAATTCCCACCAAATGTCCTAACAATAGTAGCGGTACTATTAGGGTTAATATTTTGGTTTCCAGGCGATTGAAGCAAAAAGCTTCTTTAAAATAAATACCTGTCAAAGCAACAAAGATAAAACCAACTCCAAATAAGGTAACGGGCTGATTGTAAACAGTGAGAGCTAGAGGTTCACTGCTAGAGATTGCCAGAATCACTGATGATATACTACCGATTGCCCAAAAAATTTGCAATATTCGGTGCAGTGATGCCATATAAATATGAATGGTAAATAAACTCACACCCAGAGCGAGACTAAAACAAGTATATAGAGGTGTAAGTGTGGTAAAAATAGTCGGGTTATTGTTGAGCAAAACCAATGCACTGCCTATGGCAAAGCTCAGTGCTGCTACCATTAACCCCGCGCGGTAGATAATTACGCCAGTGCGATCGCTCTGAGTAATTGTAAATTCTCCAAACTGACCTTGATAAATTTCTGGTGGAGGTAGGGTTTGCGTAGTCATAGTTAAAAATATAGTTACGAATTACTATTAGAGTACAACAGGAAATTGCTGAAGGGTCATTTTTATTATTATGGGCAATGAGACGAATTTAGTGTCACAATCCCGAAACTTTTAAGCCATTTTTATAGTATTAGTTGACTTGACAGACGCACTAACTGACGAATTATCTCTACCATTTGACCAGATTTCCTTTGAGAGCGAAAGACATAGCAATTAGTAAAGCACAGCGTTAATCCAGCTACCATCTCAATTAACCAGACTAACAAGGGGCAAAATCTCCTTGTTAAAGGTAGGCAAACTTTTGCCGCAGTGTACTAGTAATTAACAATGGTTTGTATAGTCTCTAGTTTAGCTGAGGACTTGATTCTAAAAATAGACTTTAAGTTATACACGTATTTATTGACAAATTTTAGTTTTTATGTATTAATAACTTTGGCAATCAGATAACCCCATAACTAGTTGATATAAGAAGTTGAAATGAGCAATGGCGCAAGCGCCCACCGTAGGCGATCGCATTTGTTTCAAAAATTTCAAAACTGTAGACTTTTCCTCAGTTTGTCGTCAGATATTGCTCTTTGTCGAGGATGTGCGATCATCACTTCACAAAATAACTTCCACTTAAGTCGATAGCGTTCGTGTAACAAACGCAAGTCGGCAAATTGTATGATGTGTATTATAGATATGCCTTGGTTTAGCTAGAAATGAAGAAAAGGTGACATGAGCAATGATAGACTACAAGCTTTTGGCCGTCTATGCATACTTCAGCACCACAAAGCAGGCATATCTACTCAATAATGGCAGGAATGGTTAACATAGCTTTGAGTCGTGCAGTTGGAAATTTTTTCAACTTGCTTCGGAGCTTTAATTTCAGTAAATAGCTGAATTGCTCGATTAAAATTCATTTGACTTTCATCAGGCTTTGCCATCTTTTGATAAGTCAAACCTAATTGAAAATAAGCTTCAGCTAGATCGCACTTAGTATCTATTGTATCCAAAAGTTCGATTGCTTCTGTATGATGAGTAAGGGCTAACGCAAAATCTGCTTGTTGTCGATGGATTTCTGCTATATACGTATATGACGGTAGCCTTGGGTAAACTCAGGGAGATTTTGCTGAAACACGCTGACCCAAGTTTGCTGGAGGAGGATATTACACATGGGGAAAATCTTATAGCAAAAAATCTAGTAGACGATCGCTCTAAATTTACCATCATACTTGAGCGATCGCATTCCTTTTAAGGCTGCGAGTTCCTGCTTTGGGATCTTTAATATTTTTCTTTTCATTATATATATATCAAAGTACGCATTAAGCCGAGATATCCATACTGTTGGCAAAATATTACTTAACAGGAAAACATGATTGTTTAGTTTGTCCTGCTCGTTCCTAATTTACTTATGCAAAAATAAAACCTCGTGGATTAAGCATACAAGTATTCCTTAACCTCTCTAATAGCTAGAATTGAGCTTGGAGAAATTTAAGTTATTTCACCTTAGCTTCAACCCGTCTGGGCTTCAATATGACCGTTGCGGATAGCCCATGCTATTTCTAAAAGTTGAGTCCAGCGCTTTTGTAACTGCTTGGGGGTGCATTTGATGGTTTTGGCAATCGCTTGGTCGTTTTGCCTTGCAGTTTTCAACTCTAATATTTGCTGTTGCTGTTCTGTGAGTTGATTCACAAAGATTTCCCACTGTTGGGAAGATAAACCTAACTTTTGCTCTAAACCTGCGCCTAACCATTGATGTACCAATTGCCAATGGTGTTGTTTGGCAAATTTTTCCACATGGTATTTAAAGCGTTGTTGGAGATAATCGCGCTGACGGCTGGTTAAACCAAGAATTTGGTCAATTTCTGGGGCTGAGAGGTCTTGGAGTTTCAAACTGAGGTAATTCATACAGTCAGATTGGCCTTGAGACTCCAGATATTTCATCAATTCAGTGATGACGCGATCGCGTTCTGACTCTTCGGATGGATCGAAATTAGTTTGGGCAACCATTTGCGATCGCAACTGTTGCACCGCCGAGTTACGTTGGTAAGATTCTGCTTCTTCACCCTTAGCAGACTCTACCGCCATTTCAATATCCACGGTAGTTTCTTGGGGCTGACGACGAGCAAAACCTTGGGCCCGCAAAATAATTAATTGCTGATTTGCACCACCAGGTAAATTGATCCGGCGTTTGGCATACTGTTCTGTAAATGCCATATATTCAGCTAGTTGCAGCTGAGTACGCGGTGTGTGATCATTAGGTAGTTCGTTTTCTCTGCGGAAAGCTTTGATAGCTTCGATATAAAATGCTTGTAGAAAATCTTCAATTAGGCTGTAACGAGCCTCAAAACCCAACTCAGAGCCGGATATAGTTACATGACGGTAAACCATAGCACCTAAATTGCTATGTAGTTCCACACGCCCTTGTTTTGAACCTAGTTGGTAGTAACGTAAGCACTTGTGCATCCGATGCCTTCCCAACGTAATCTGCCAGGATTTGATTTCCCCAGATGTTTGGATACGCGAGCTTTTATCGCAAATACGTTCTACTTCTATGGCTATTCGGTTTGCTAAAGCTTCTACACACCTGGGCGCTGCTTTCACTTGCGCTTGCATTTCTTGACACAGCAATTCAATCAAAGTCTCGCTGCTGCTGTCTGAAAATTCTTCAGTCGAAAGGTGGTTATCAAAAATGGGTGTAGAGTTTGGTAGATTAACGACGTTAGTTTTCATGACTTTTCCAGGGAGTAGTATTGCACCGTAATTACAACGCAGACACAGTAATCAAGGCAGGCCTTGGCTTGTGAATCTTTAGGCATTCATCCATCAAAACTTGCCGCATATAATGCTCACATCTAAAGCTCATATATAAAACTACTGTAGGAAATACGAGAGAGTTACAGTTATGGCAATGTGTCGGTTTTTTCACAAGCCACCACATCGACGCTGGGACATAAGCACCGTCCATTTTCTCCAAGTTGTCAAATTTCCTGTTGTACCAACTGTTGCCACCATCCTGTTATATCCACTGTGTCACCAAACAGCCCATCGTAGACATCGCTTTTAAGTATGACAATTTCAAAACTGGAGTCGCTTTTATCACAATTTCCGAAACGGAGAGGTGCGCCTGTGAAGTTTAATTCTTATACCCATGCTGCTGCTGCTTCCCAACCTAAACCCCTCCGTATAATTACTGGTTCGTCTTCCGTCATATCCAAGATGGTAGATACTTCGTATGTAGGTTCTTCGCCAGTGTCTACAATTATGTCTACCAACTTGTCTAAAAGGTCAAATAGCTCTACCCGTGACTGAACAGTTTCTGGATCTATCCGAATCATGCCATTATCTGCTTCATCTGGTGGCAGATGTGCTGAAGTTGAAATAATCGGATTGCCCAAGGCTGCCAGCAACTCCAAACACACAGTATGGTTTGGTACTCTAATTCCAGTAGTTTTCCGCTTGGGGCTTTGCACCAATCGCGGTACTAATTTAGTTGCTGGGAGCAAAAACGTGTATGGCCCTGGAATCAGGCGTTTCATAATCCGATAAGCTGTGTCACTTACGAAGGCATAAGTTGCCACATTTGAAAGCGAGGGACATAAAAATGTCAGTGGTTTATCATTTGCTAGCTGTTTAATTTGCCGCACTCGTTCTACCGCCGACTTGGCATTCAAATCACAACCGATCGCATAGACTGTATCAGTAGGGTAAAGCATGACTGCGCCACTAGAAAGCGCCGACTTTATTTCCTCTATTCGGCGAATTTGAGGATTATCCGGATGAACTGAGAAAATTTTTGCCATAACAGGGGGAGTGGGGAGTGGGGAGTGGGGAGTGGGAGCAGGGGGAGCAGGGGAGGCAAGGGGGACAAGGGGACAAGGGAACAAGGGGACAAGGGGACAAGGGGACAAGGGGACAAGGGGACAAGGGGACAAGGGGACAAGGGGACAAGGGGAAAAAGAGAATAATTAATGACTAACGACTAATGACTAATGACTAATTTATTATGAATAAAATTGCTTATCTTCAATGCCCGACAGGAATTTCTGGTGATATGTGCCTGGGTGCTTTGGTAAGTTCGGGTGTTCCTGTGGAGTATTTAATTGAAAAGCTCAATGGGTTGGGTATTGAACAGGAATATCAGTTAAGGGCGGAGTTTGTCCAACGTAATGGTCAGCAGGCGACTAAAGTTCATGTGGATTTAGTACACGATCATCATCACCACCACAACCACGAACACAATCACCATCACACACGCCACCTGCCAGAAATAGAGCGGATGATTCTCAAAGCGGGGTTGCCATCACGGGCAGAAGCTTGGAGTTTAGCGGTATTCCGACAGCTAGCAGTGGCAGAAGGGGCAGTGCATGGCATTTCTCCTGAAAAAGTTCATTTTCATGAAGTAGGTGCTATAGATGCAATCGTAGATATTGTGGGTACTTGCCTGGGGTTAGATTGGTTAGGGATTGAGAGTAATGACGAAGGATGGCCCTTACTTTACTGCTCGGCGTTCCCGACTGGTGGCGGCACTGTTCGGGCTGCACATGGTCAGATGGCAGTACCAGTACCAGCCGTATTAAAGCTGTGGGAAATGCGGGGTTGTCCAGTTTATAGCAATGGGATTGATAAAGAACTGGTGACACCAACAGGAGCTGCGATCGCTACTACTTTGGCAAGAGATTTTGGTTCACCACCTGCGATCGCTATCAAGCAGATAGGACTAGGAGCAGGAACCATAAATTTACCCATTCCCAATATTCTACGCCTCTGGCTGGGCGAAAGCGCAAGTTTACAGTCTAATTTCAGCGATTCGGAAGATACTAGTTCAAATTTAGAAACGATATCAGTACTAGAAACCCAAATTGATGATTTAAATCCCCAAGCGATCGGGTATGTGTTTGAGGCGTTGTTTGCGGCTGGTGCAGTGGATGTTTTTACCCAAGCGATCGCCATGAAAAAGTCCCGTCCAGGGGTTTTGCTAACTGTGATTTGTCATCCAGAAAATTTACTCAGTTGTGAAGCGGTTATATTCCGCGAAACTACAACTTTGGGTATTCGGCGAACAACTCAGCAACGTGCCATTTTACAACGGGAAATTCAACAAGTGGAAATTGAATATGGCAAAGTACGTGTCAAAGTAGCATGGAAGGGACAATCGCCAGAAAAAGTTATTGCAAATGTGCAGCCAGAATATGAAGATTGTGCAGAGTTAGCTCGAAAACATAATATCCCCTGGCGCGAAATTCAACGTTTGGCTCTACAGCGTTGGTATTCAATCAATGACTGATGCAAATTATTTATACCAAAGGTAAGCATAAAACCCAGATTGTGGACATTCGATCAAGGCAGCGGCAAAAGGCTTTTCCGATTTTTGCACGGATGTAGGGCTTATAACTCTACGCTAATATCATGTTCGCATAATTAGTTATGATTTCCACAGTCATTGCACCCCACACGCCAGTCGCTCATGGGGGAAACCCCCAAGACCGCGCTGGCTCCCCTTAATCCCCTCCTCGCTTGCGGGGAGGGGAGACGAAGCGTAGCTTTGGCGGGGTGGGGTTCTTCGGGTTTAATAAGTAATCAAGCAAACATGATATAACCTAAAAATTGGCGTTTAAACCTATACGAAAAGTGAATCCAGGGCTATAGATGCGATTAACTCGCTCATATTGCTCACCGAGTAAATTTTCTAAGTAAACTGTCAATCCTAGATTCTTAGTTAAAGGTACACGACCGCTCAAATCTAAGTTCACAAAAGATGGTGCAAAATCTGTAATAGTGTCACCAGGGTTAGTAAAGAAGGCTCTACGAGTGCCACTGTTGTAAGTAACATACAAGTTAGCCTGCCAACCTAAATTTTGATAACCTACGCCAGTTTGAAGTACAGAGTAGGGAATTAAACCTAACTGTAAACCTCTCTCTGAGCCTGTTTTTATTTGAGCATCTGTATAAGTATAGTTGAGGAAAGTTGACCAGCCAGCCGCAATTCTTAATTGCAATGCAACTTCTAAACCATTGGTATCTACTAATCCAATGTTTTCCCATCTTCCGGCGATGACTCCCAAGCGATCACCTATACTACTACCAAAGTAAGTAAACTGTCCAATCAGATTTTCCGAAAAATTTACATCTACTCCCGCACTCCAAGTAGAGCCAGTTTCCGGTCTTAAATTAGGGTTAGGTTCCCAACCATGAACTGTATCATAAACATACAACTGATCTAACCCAGGATTGCGTTGCGCCCCTGCCCAACTTCCACGCACTGCTACTAATGGTGTGACCGCATAACGTAACCCAACACTAGGGTTGAGATAATTTCCAAACTGGCTGTCAAAGCTTTGTCTTAGCCCTAAATCTATCAGAAAATTATCGCTGATATTCCAAGTATTGACAGCAAATAAAGCTGTATTGAACAAACTCCTATCTTCAGTTTCATTATTGGCAATTCTATCAGGATTTGTACTTAAAACATCACCGATTAAGTCGGTGTTTTTCAAATCTAATCCCCAACGCAATTTATTATTAGAAGTAATTTTCCACTCATGATCTACCCTGGCTGTAAGTTGTTGTGTATCTAAAGATGCTGTACGGTAAAATTCTCCTGTCGGGCCATAAGTGCTGAAATAATTTTGGTTATAACCAATTGAGGTTGTAAGATTGGAGCTTTCCCCATTACCTAGCCGAGTTTTCCAGGATAAGCCAACATTTAAACCATCGTGGTCTAATCTATCTCTTTGAAGAGGGAAACCGAAATAAATTAAGCCGCGACGACTGCTGAGTGCAGTAACATCTAAATTCAATGAATTTTTCTGATCTAAATCTAGACCAATGCTACCAAAATAGGTACTTGTAGCTGTGTCTGCATTTGATAAAAATCCCTGCTCATCACGATTTGCTGCGCCTACAGGGACGCGGTAACGGTTATCTATAAAGAATCTTTCAAAGCTAAAGTTGTAATTGACATTATTAGATGAACCACCATAAGTTACTTGTTGATTATTTAAATTTAATGAGCCAAATTCTGCAATAGCGCTCAATTCAGGTTTGCCATAGCCTTGTTTGGTAATGATATTCACAACTCCCCCAAAGGCTGAAGAACCATACAATGCAGAAGCTGTGCCGCTATATAATTCTACTCGTTCAATAGCCTCTACAGGGATGCTATTTAAGTCAGTTCCACCATGATAATTGTTAACATTATTGTTAATTGGTCTACCATTAATCAGAAATACAGACTGATTAATTGAGGCTCCCCGGTAATATGTACCTGTATGAATATCTGCACCATGACCTACATCATTGATAGCAAAGCCAGGCATTCTTTTTAAAATATCCGCTAAACTTGTAGCGCCCTGTTTTTGAATTTCTTCTTTATCAATTACATAAGTTGGAGTAGATTGAGGTAGGTTGTCTGGTTCTGCAATCACTTCTATAGAAATATCTGCATCATCACTCGGAGTTTGCTCTGTTTCTGGCTGAGTTTCTGGATTAACTTCACTCGGTACAGATTGTTGAGTTAATAATTCGGCATTAGTAGCGGGTAGCTCAATTTCACTCAAACTCCGAATATTTGAAATGACTTCGGTTGATTTATCAGTATTTCTCTGTTTAATTTCATTCTCAGCAGCAAAACCAGGAAACGCTATCAGTAAACTTGGTAAAGCAACTGTTAGCAACAAAAAATCCTTTTTCACGTTCTCTTTCACACCAACTAAAAACAGTCACCACGTAGTATTGTTGCTGTAATAGTAAAATCATGTCAAAAGACACGTTGTCATATTTCCACGACTCAGATTCCCCGATTTCTCTCATAAATCGGGGAATCTTGGTGTTGACAAATAATGCTATATCAGCCCTCAAAAATCTTCATCATCAACAAAAAATTCGGCATCGTCTTCCAATCGAGAATTACGCTGCCCAAAACCAGTAAGTCCCCAGAGAGGTTGCAGCAGTGCCATACCAATTAACCCTACACCAGCACTAAAAGCTAGCAGTAAACCCATTGGTATCTGAATCGATTGAAATGTTAAGAATTTTAAAGATATGGGTGTGGCGTTTTGGACTGAAATAATTGCGATCGCTATTACCCAAATAGCTATTATTAGGGTTGTCAAAAAAGGAGCAAAAGTTTTCATACTTTGATTTAAGGAGAAGCGAGAAGCTAGGAGCTATTAATTTAGAACCATAAATAAATGTTAATAAATATAAGTTAAGAATTATTAATTTACAACTCTTAACTCCTCTTTCTTATGCCTCTAATTTAGCAATGGCACTCTCTAACTCTCGCGCGATTTTGGTGAGTTTTTCGGGAGTGTTGGTTTCTAGGTAGACGCGCATCAGCGGTTCTGTACCAGAAGGACGCAGCAGCACCCAGCTGCCTTCCTCTAAATACAGCTTAATACCGTCTTTACGCCCCACTTCCTTGACTTTAATTCCTGCTACCTCTGTAGGTGGGTTTTTAGTAAAGGAGTCGATGACAGCGGTTTTGTGAGCCTCTGTGAGGTGCAAGTCAAGGCGGTTGTTGTAAAGGGGACCATCGGCTTCTATGATCGCTTCTTCGACAAGTTGACTCAGGGGTTTACCTTCATAAGCGATCGCTTCTGCCACCAGCATATCGGCTAAAATCCCGTCTTTTTCGGGAATATGCCCAATAATACTCAAACCGCCTGATTCTTCTCCACCAATTAATACGGCAGTTTCTCGCATTTTTTCGCCGATGTATTTAAAACCAACTGCTGTCTCATAAATTTGCAGTCCATTTTTAGCAGCGAAATTATCTAGCAGGTGGGTTGTCGCTACAGTGCGAACAATAGCCCCTGTTTTACCTCTATTTTTGATTAAATGACGCGCTAGAACTAACAGCACAGTATTAGGAGTAAGAACGGTTCCTTGTTCATCAACGATACCAAAGCGATCGCTATCTCCATCCGTTGCCAAGCCCAAATCAGCTTGATCGTGAAGTACTGCTTCCATTAATTCAACTAATTGTTCTCCTTTGGGTTCTGGCATCCCACCCCCAAATAAAACATCCCTCCAATCGTGGAAAGTTTCTAATTGAACGCCACTATATTGTAAAACTTTATCTAAATAGCCGCGAGAGGTAGAATACAAAGCATCGTACTTTACCCTTAAATTAGCGCTTTTGATCTTTTCTACATCAAGTAGGGTGTAGATAAATTGTAGGTAATCTGGTTTCGGATCGAAAATTGAAATTGAACCTGATGGGTTGCTTCCAGGCAACTTATCCGATGCACTTTCTATATTTGCCACAATAGTATCAGTAATCTCTGGAGTGGCAGGCCCAGCATAATCGGGTATATATTTAATTCCACAGTAGGGTGCTGGATTATGACTAGCAGTAAACATTAACGCCCCAGCGGAATTTAGGTGACGAGCGTTGTAGGCAATTACTGGTGTAGGGCAATCCCGATTAGTAATTTTTACAGTCCAACCTAAATCTGCTAAAACTTGGGCCGCTGTTTGAGCAAACTGGTCAGCTAAAAAGCGAGTATCGTAGGCGATAAGTACCGGTCTGTCTTTTGTGTAGGCTGTTTCCAAATAAGCGGCGATTGCCCTTGTTACTTTCCGCACATTGGGAAAAGTAAAGTCATCGGCAATAATCCCTCGCCATCCATCGGTACCAAATTTTATCTTGCTGGACATTTTTGCCACTTGCCCCCGTACATTATCGGTACTATCAAAGTGTGTAGCAGCAAGTATCCTCCGAAGTTCTTTTCTAAGCAAGCCTTAGCTTAAACTTCTCCCCCCGTATTTTCTCTCACTGTTTCTGAGCAATGTCAACTCCCGATCGACCTTTTGCCAGTTATCACCTTTGGTCTCTAGTTGCCCCAGCGACCGGGCAAGAACGCTGGCATTGCCAGATGAGGCGGGGGTTTATCAAAGCACGGCAACACGAACCACAAGTTAAAGTGCTGTTAGCGAAAGCCACCGCACCCCAGAAGATTGGCATACTTGCCCAAAAAGGCATTTATGAGTTTCATCATCACAGGTATCTGTTGAAGCAAGCCGATGGTGTAGAGAGAGTTGCACAGCTACTTAAATTAGGCAACTCAAGCGATCAAGTCCAGCAACGCGTGCTGCAAATTCTGAAAAAATATCATGATGCGCCGTTGCTTTTGGATAAAGATATTATCCAATTAACTCCGGGTGATGAAGGCTTTCCTAAACCGATAGTAGTTGAACAAGAAGATTATTGCTTTCGCTTATATGCGGCTATGGACTGCGTTTTCATCGAGTCTGATAACACTTTACATATTTTAGATTTCAAAACTGGTAAGTCAGCTTTTGACAAACGACAGGCATTAGTTTATTTAGTAGCTGCTCGTTATCTTTACCCTGGACGGGAAGCCGTTGCATCATTTTATAATTTAGAAATATGTAAAAAGTCTGAGTTAATTAGCATCAATAATAGTGAGTTAGAATCCTTAAAATTTGAGTTAGCTAATATTGCCCACAAGCACCAGCACGATTTGCAAAAATATCAGGAAGAAACTAGTAATTTTAGTAAAATTTTCCCTCCCAATCCTGGCTCTCACTGCCGCTTTTGTCCATTTAACTCAATCTGTGAGTTTGCTGATTTTAAGCAGCATCAATCGTATCCAATGCCCAGTTTAAGAGTTAATAGCTAGTGGGGGAGTAGGGAGTGGGGAGTGGGGAGTGGGGGTAGATGAGGGAGCAGGGGAGGCAGGGGAGGCAGGGGAGGCAGAGGGAGGCAGGGGGAGATGAGGGGGACAAGGGGACAAGGGGTGAGAACTTGAAACAAGTCTTTCCCCTTGTCCCCAATTCTCCTTGTCCCCAAGTCCTCTTGCCAATGCCCCATGCCCAATTCCCTAATTTAAAAAGGCGGTAATTCTTTAAGAATTGTAAACCGGATATGATTTATCGCCAAATCGCCAATGGGGATATCTTCTTTGGTTAGCCGCGCACCTTGACTTGTCACAGTTTCAAAGGTGATGCCTTTGCCAATTTCAATGTGATACCAGCATAAGCCCATAAAAAACCGCGTTGGATAAGGCCCACCTTCACCCACATCGTCAGGATTTGATTCCATTGGTAACCAGCCAAAATTCGGGACGTAGAACTCTAGCCAAACATGGTTAAAGTCGGGTTGTAGCGGCACTCCTAGTAAATCACTATGGGCAGGACATTTGTACCTACCGACAGTGCGGCAGGGAATGCCATTTATACGGGATAGGGCAAGTAAAACACCGACATATTCGCCACAGGAACCAACACCCCGTTCTAAAACTACATCTGGCGTGTCAATATAAGGTTTAATGCCATAGGACAACTCATCATAGACGTAGTTACGGATGCTGTACATTTTCCGCAGCACATTAGTTTCAGAACCAATTGCTTCTCTGGCGCTACGGCGAACAATGGTAGTATCCATTGCTAAATCGTCGTCATCCACTAGATAGCGCGTTTGTAATTCTGGGGAGAGATCGGGAACGTCTTCCACATCTCTGGGTGTGATGCGATACTTAATGCCTCGAACTTCCAAAAGTGCTTTCCAGCCAAATATATGCCGTTCTCCTGGAGCAAGAGAATCAAATTTGAAGACTGCTACACGTTGCCCTTCTATCACTTCCTCGGTAAAGGGTATACCAATGGGTTCAACGTGTTTTACCTTTTGACGCTCAGTTTCTGATGGGAGGGCAATGCGCCATTCTACATCAGGTAAATAAACTTCGTCTAAGGGAGCAATTTCCTCAGCATAAGACATTTCAATCAGATAGCCGTTAGAGAGGGCGTAGCGCTTATCTGGTTCGTAATGATAATACAGGGGATGAATAAAAGTGCGATCGCGGAATGTTAGCTCATGACTTGGATCAGCATTGGGGTTGTCCCTGATATAAGGTTCCTCTGAAGCGTAGGCTACATAGATACTTTCTTCGCCTGTTTCGCCATTTTTATGAATTGCTATGCCTGTAGGACATTCAAAGGGGGTCAGAACACTAAATTGAAGTTCTCCTGTGGCCCTGTCCATCGCGTAAACTGATTGTTCGGTGCGATCGCAAATCCACAGCATTTCCTGAGTGACTGCTAAATTCTCTATCCCAACTCCAGGGGCATAAAATCTGGTAATCTCTTTTCGCGTTTCGCGGTCATAAACCAGAATGTAGCCCAGCCGTTGGCAGGTGATATAAACTGTTGTTTCCCAAACAGCAACGCCATCAGCAGCATAAGGCAATGTCACAAAAGGTTCTAGACCAAAAGCATTGAAATTGCACAAGTAAACACTATTTTCTCGGCTCACCCACAGGGTATCTTCCCACACCGCTAGACCAGTGACATCGATAAATTCTTGAACTTGATGGGGATTGAGAATTTTGCTGTTGTCAGAGTTAGGATCAATCTCTAGTAGATGCCCTTTAATACTATCAATAGCAATTAGCCTATCGTTAATGAAACTAATGCCACACAGGGTAGCAGCAGTAAGCGGTCGAATTGTTTTTTGCCCAAACATCTGGCTTGCGGTCGTGGAGAGTGCAAAACTCATATTAAGCATATTTATTGAATGGTTTAGCGCACCTGGGCAATTCAAAATTTAAAATTCTTCTTGAGAATTTTGCTAAATCGGGAAACCTCCTGACACGCCAGTTCGCTTGAGCGGGTAAATACATAAGCGAAGCGACTGGGTCAACTTTCCGCAAAATTAAAAATGTTTGCGTAGCGTCTCAAAGAGAAGAAGAGCAATCGGGCCATGCATCCTAGCTATTGATTACGGAATATAAATGAAAGCAATGGCAGCCTAAAATTAATTCTGGCATATCCTCTGTAACAAAGCTTCAAAGCTCTATTACTCATAATTATCAGTAAAATGTGTTCCGATAAAATCTTTCGTGAGAAATAATACTATGTCAAAATAGGAAGAATTTACAAATGTTAAGAATTACATATATACTCATTAAGAAATTCAGGAGGAAAAATGCCCCCACTCTTGAACTGCTGTGACTAGAGCGAGCTTGGGTTTAACACCCCCACTTAACGATAGTTCAGTGACTTCAATTAACTTCAATTTATGCGGTGTTGAATTCCCAACTGAAAAGCTCCTCCTGCCTCCTTCATACAACTGAGCGATCGGCTTAATGTAACTTTAGAAGATGGAATTCTTGCCATCACTAAATTATGATCGAATTCTATAACCATTCCTGTGACCTACACGATGTCTGCTAATTCTCTGCCTGAAGGTGCCGCCGTTTGGCATAGTTTAGAAATTGATAAAGCGTTAGACCTGCTCGATAGTAACGCAGATAGTGGTTTAACACCCCAAGAAATTCAACAGAGGTTGGAAAAATACGGCCCCAACGAACTTGAAGAAACTGCTGGCCGTAGTACTTGGGAAATTCTGCTAGATCAGTTCAAGAACATTATGTTGTTGATGCTGATTGGCGTAGCTCTAGTTTCTGGGATTTTAGACCTGGTGGCTTTGCGGGCGGGCGATTTGAAGCCTGGTGAAGTGCCATTTAAAGATACGATCGCTATCTTAGCAATTGTCATCCTTAATGGCATACTTGGCTACGTCCAAGAAAGCCGCGCCGAAAAAGCCTTGGCAGCCTTGAAAAAGCTCACCTCTCCCTTAGTGCGAGTCATTCGCAACACCAGATTGGTGGAGATAGCAGCCAAGGAACTAGTTCCAGGGGATGTAATGCTGCTGGAAGCTGGGATGCAGATAGCGGCAGATGGACGCTTGATTGAACAGTCGAATTTACAAGTGCGAGAGTCGGCACTGACAGGTGAAGCCCATTCTGTGAATAAACAAGCAACGTTAAAATTGCCAGAAGAAGCAGATTTAGGCGATCGCATCAATTTAGTATTTCAAGGAACCGAAGTAATCCAAGGACGGGGCAAGGTTCTGGTAACTAACACCGGCATGACAACAGAATTAGGCAAAATTGCCACTATGTTGCAGTCGGTGGAAAGTGAACCGACGCCGTTACAGCAGCGGATGACTCAATTAGGCAACGTTCTAGTTACGGGTTCTTTGATTCTCGTTGCTATTGTTGTCGTCGGTGGCGTTATCCAGGCAAGAGGCTTTAGCAACATCCAAGAACTCTTGGAAGTTTCCTTGAGTATGGCAGTTGCTGTGGTACCAGAAGGTTTACCAGCCGTAATTACCGTCACCCTGGCACTGGGAACCCAGCGAATGGTGCGTCAGAATGCCTTAATTCGCAAACTGCCAGCAGTGGAAACATTGGGTTCTGTAACTACCATTTGTTCTGATAAAACCGGTACGCTGACTCAAAACAAAATGGTGGTGCAATCGGTTTTCACCAATAACAAAACTTTTCGCGTCACCGGCGAAGGTTATGCTCCCACGGGGGACTTCCAGTTAAATGGTGAAAAAATTTCTTTAGAGGAGTCTCCAGAAATCTCAGCTTTGTCAGTAGCCTGTGCTGTTTGTAATGATTCAGTCTTACAAAAAGAACAAGGTGAATGGGCAATCTTGGGCGATCCTACAGAGGGAGCATTAGTCACCTTGGCGGGAAAAGCTGGAATCGAAAAAGACCAGTGGAACAGTAAATTACCTCGCGTTGCCGAGTTCCCCTTTTCCTCGGAACGTAAGCGGATGAGCGTGATTTCTCAAGCGGAGGGAGTTGCCACAGGTGACGCATCTTCCAGAGGCATTGACCCAGCGATCGCCGATCTTATCCAATCTCAACCTTACTTAATGTTTACCAAAGGTTCTCCAGAGTTAATCTTGGCACGTTCTGCTCAGATTCATTTGGGTAATGACACAGGCGGATTAACCGAAGAACAACGCCAGAAAATTTTGGCAGAAAATGACCTGATGGCGAGTAAAGGTCTGCGGGTGTTAGGTTTTGCCTACAAACCCCTGGCACAGATTCCACCGGAAGGTTCAGATGAAACATCTGAGAAAGATTTGGTATGGCTGGGATTGGTGGGAATGTTAGATGCACCACGCCCAGAGGTAAGGGCAGCTGTGCAAGAGTGTCGGGATGCAGGCATTCGCCCAGTAATGATTACTGGCGATCACCAGTTAACAGCAAGAGCGATCGCTACCGATTTAGGAATTGCCGAAGAAGGGGCACGCGTCCTCACAGGTCAAGAATTGCAACGGATGAGTGACGAGGAATTAGAGCAAAACGTTGACTTGGTGAGCATCTATGCCAGGGTTTCCCCAGAACACAAACTGCGAATTGTCCAAGCACTGCAACGCCGGGGTAGATTTGTCGCGATGACAGGCGATGGCGTTAACGATGCCCCAGCCCTCAAACAAGCGGACATCGGTATTGCAATGGGCATTACTGGCACTGATGTCAGTAAAGAAGCCAGTGACATGGTGTTACTTGATGACAACTTCGCCACCATTGTCAGCGCCACCAAGGAAGGCAGAGTTGTTTACACCAACATCCGCCGCTTTATTAAATACATCTTGGGCAGTAACATTGGTGAAGTTCTGACAATTGCAGCCGCACCCCTAATTGGTTTGGGAGGCGTTCCCCTTACTCCCTTACAAATTCTGTGGATGAACTTGGTGACAGACGGTTTACCAGCCTTGGCATTAGCTGTGGAACCTCCAGAACCGGATGTGATGCAGCGTCCGCCTTTTAGCCCCCGCGAAAGTATTTTCGCCAGGGGATTGGGTTCTTACATGATTCGCATTGGGATCATTTTTGCCATTATCAGCATTGCCTTGATGTGGTGGGCTTATCAACATACCCATGCCCCTGAGTATCAGGGCAATCGGGATACTTGGAAGACAATGGTATTCACTACCTTGTGTCTCGCCCAAATGGGTCATGCGATCGCCATTCGTTCTAACAACCGGCTGGCCATCGAGATGAATCCCTTCTCCAATATATTTGTACTAGCGGCCGTTGTCGTGACTACAATTTTGCAGTTGATGCTAGTTTACGTCCCACCCCTGAGAGCTTTTTTTGGTACTCACTACCTGAATCTGCAAGAGTTGGGGGTTTGTATTGGCTTCAGTGCCTTAATGTTTGTGTGGATTGAAGCGGAGAAAATATTTCTGCGGATTATGGGCAAGAAGGCTGTGTAAATTGGGTATGGGGCATAGGGCATGGGGCATGGGGCATTGGTTATTAATTATTCTCCTGTACCCCTACGCTCTCCTGCCTCTTCTTTAGGGATTTCCAGAAATTAAATTATCCAATTTTTAGAGTGAAGACGATGATCGGATTCTTCCTCTCCTGCTCCCCCTACTCCCCCTGCTTGCATAGCGATTGGACATTTTTTTAATTGGAAATCCCTTATCTCCCTCCTCTCCAATGCCCAATCCCCAATGCCCCATGCCCAATCCTCACTATGTACCTGAAAACTCTAAACCTCCGACAATTTCGCAATTACCAAGACCAACAGGTTGAGTTTAATGCTGCCAAAACAATTTTGGTAGGTAATAACGCTCAGGGAAAGTCGAATTTATTGGAGGCGGTGGAGTTACTGGCGACATTGCGATCGCACCGAATGACCCGCGATCGCGATTTAGTTCAAGAAGGGGAAGCCATAGCCCAAATTAATGCCACCCTTGAACGGCAAACAGGCATTAGTGACCTTAGCTTAACGTTGCGCCGCAATGGTCGCCGTAGCGTTGCTCTCAATGGTGAATTTATCCGCCGTCAAATGGATTTTCTCGGCGTTCTCAATGCAGTCCAATTTTCCAGCCTAGATTTAGACTTAGTACGCGGCGGCCCTGAAGGTCGCCGCAACTGGTTAGATACACTATTAATTCAACTTGAACCAGTTTATGCTCACATTTTGCAGCAGTATAACCATGTGTTACGCCAGCGCAATGCTTTTTTAAAACGCCATATAGAAACATTGGATGCAACGTCTCTACACTCAGAATTGGCTGTGTGGGATGCACAGTTAGCTACCACAGGAACCAGGGTAATTAGACGACGCGATCGCGCCATCCAAAGATTAGCTCCCATTGCTAGTGCTTGGCACGCCAGTATTAGCGGCAGTACAGAAGTTCTGCATATCAATTACCTGCCTAATATTATTTCAGAGGATAACCATCCAGAAGAAGTGCAGCAAGCTTTTTTAGCAAAAATTCAGCAGCGAGCCGTTGCTGAAATGCACCAAGGCACTACTCTTGTCGGTCCCCATCGTGACGAAATAGAATTAACTATTAACCAGACACCCGCTCGTCAATACGGTTCTCAAGGTCAACAACGAACCCTAGTGTTAGCCTTAAAATTAGCCGAATTACAATTAATTGAAGAAGTCGTCAAAGAGTCACCATTGCTATTACTTGATGATGTTCTTGCCGAACTCGATTTATCGCGCCAAAATCAATTGCTCGATGCCATTCAAGACCGCTTTCAGACCCTAATTACTACTACTCATTTGGGTTCTTTTGATTCCCAATGGTTGAAATCCTCTCAAATTCTTTTTGTAAAAGCAGGAGAGATAATCCAACAGTAGTTATGAATTACGCTGATGTTTTTCTAGCCTTTTAAAAAGGGTAAGAACTAAAAAAGTTAACAAAGCAGCGATTAATGCTAACTGCCATAAACCACAGCCAGCAGCAATTCCCAAAGCAGCCGAAACCCAAATAGCTGCTGCTGATGTAAGTCCGTGAACTTCAAGTTGCTGTGATTCTCGAGAAGATTGGCGCACAATTTCTCCAGCACCGAGAAATCCTACACCGGCTGCAATCCCCTGGATCACACGGCTAAGTGCATCATCACTGGACTGTGACCCATCTGTTAGCATAATTATGAGAGTAAACATGGCTGAACCGAAACTCACCAGCATATGAGTTCTTAAACCGGCTGGTTTGTGCTTAATTTGGCGTTCTAAGCCGATAATTGCTCCAATAAGCAATGCAAGGCACAGCCTGAAGCTGATATTTAGCCAATCATTCGTTGCAAGGTAGTAAGTGTTTGGCAATGCTTAGTCTGGGGTAGAGAATTTTATATACTAGTACAGCATGGTAGAAATCCAGCTACCATATAAATTAACAAGAATTGGGACAAAATCCCATTGCTAAAGGTAGGCAAACTTTCGCTATAGCTATTAGATTAATTAATATTTTTACAAAAATAGTGCAAAAATGTTTTAATCTTTTATTGATGGAGTCTAATTCAACACTTACTATCTAATAGCCTATATTATATTTAAATTCTATCAATTCAATAATGCTTTTTTAGATAAAAATTAATATCTTGCTTGTTAGGATTATTTATCAATAAGATATTATCTTGTTCAAAAAGAAATGGATATTTGCATCGTTAAATGATCACAATGATCGTAGTCTGGGCAAACCACATAAATTTTAAGTTTATTAAATAGATTTTGAACTATTTAAAATTATTGAACTATAAAATTCTACCTCAAATTGCTAGATTTAACCCATACACTCAATAATCAAATATAATACCGCCATCTACAACTCGCGCAAGTCCCTAAACCCCCGATTTCAGGGAAGAGAGGCTAATTGAAGGAAAATATTTGATTTATAAAGGAGTCAAATTACAGCAATACATCATGTCACTAGCAATTAAACCTAATAAGGTCGGCAAATTAAACGTAAATGCTGGAAACTCCTCCCCTAGTAGGGAGCAGCTAGTAAATTTACGGTTGATAACGTACCAAGAGGAAATGGCTGTGGCTACAAATAGACAACTGACAACTAAGAAATTGAGTGGATAAACTCTACTGGCTAGACCAAATTAAACTACAAGACCGCGCCAAAGTAGGTGACAAAGCGTTTTACTTGAGCAAAATTATTCAGCGTGGCTATCCGGTGGTGCCTGGTTTTGTCGTTCCGGCGGAAAATTTACGGCAATTTCTCGAAAATCTTAACAGTTCAGAATCATTAGTGGCTGACTTACCCCATTCTTCATTACACTTGGATGTCACTAATTGGCGTCAACTTCAGCAGGTGGCTAGTCGCCTGCGCCAAGAAATTTTGACTGCAACTGTGCCACAGCAGTGGGTGAGTACAATTTTCCAAGCAGCTAGAGAATGGCCAACTAGCTGTTTGATTCTTCGACCTACCTTGGCAGTATCAACTACCACTCTAGGGATGAAGAATATATCTGGTTTGCTGGAGTCGGTATTTTGCCAGTGCGAACCCGAAGCGATCGCTTCTGCCCTAAAGCGTACCTGGAGCCAAATATTTCGTGCGAGAAGTCTACTATATTGGCAACGGGCAGGAATTAACCTGCAACAAATCAGTTTAGCGGTTTTGGTTCAACCTGTTGAGAATGCGATCGCTAGTGGCTTGCTCACAGCCAACTCCTCTGGATGGGAAATTGAAGCTACTTGGGGACTAGGAATTGCGATCGCTCTTGGCGAAGTCCAGCCAGATGTTTATTACATTCAACAGTCAACCGGTGTTGTGGAGCAACAGTTGGGCAATAAAATGCTGGCTTATGGTGTGAGTGATGCAGCAGTTGGAGCTTTTTCCGAACCCATATCCAAGTCAGCGCTAACACCAGATCACACTTGCCTAAGTACCTATCTACTTCCCGAAGCCCAACAAAAACAGTACGCTTTACAAGAAGAATACTTACAACAAATAATTGCTCTAGGAACTCAACTGGTAAGTGAACTAGGTAAAACCTTCACCATTAAATGGACTATCGCCCGGCAAACTGCATCTGGCAAGCTCTACATAACACAAGTTAGTTCTCCCCATGTAATCACCCACGCACACTTCATTAGGGGGCTAGGGGCGGCAGGAGGACGTGTTGTGGCGACTGCCTTAGTAATTATTAATCCGCTACAGAAACCCGAAGAATTGCCCAAGGGAGTGATTTTAGTCATCCCAGCGATCGCGCCTGATTGGTTACCATTACTGCAACAAGTTGGTGGTATTATTACCGAACAAGGCGGATTAACTAGCCACGCTGCAATTCTTGCTAGAGAATTAGGTATCGCAGCAGTAGTCAACGCAACATCTGCTACAACCTTAATCAAAACTGGCGAACGGCTCCTGCTTGATGGCGATAGAGGGGAAGTTTATCGGCTTAGAGGAGAAGGGGAAATTGGGAGAGGGGGAGAGATGGAGAGGAGGAAAGTCGTAGAAAATCCTCTCGTTCTCCCTACCTCTCCATCCCGTCCTCCCTTTACTTCTCATTCACCTATGATTGCTACGCAATTGCTGGTTAATTTAAGTCAGTCCAGTTTAATAGAACAAGTACAAAACTTCCCTGTGGATGGAGTGGGATTGTTGCGCTCAGAATTGATGGTACTAAATATATTGGACGGGCAACATCCTAATAGTTGGATTTTAGGCGGGCGGCAAGCAGAATTGTTAGAGCGATGGTCTAAGCAGATTATGCAGTTTGCCCATGCCTTTGCACCAAGACCAGTTTTTTATCGTTCTTTAGATTGGCCGCAAGATTTAACATCATTGAGTAATAGTTTACAATCTTCGTCACAGTCGATGTTGGGTGAACGCGGCACTTTCAGCTATTTACAAAATCCCGCAGTCTTTGAATTAGAACTGCAAGCTTTAGCGAGTGTCCAGCAAGCTGGTTACACCAATGTAAATCTACTGTTGCCTTTTGTGCGGACTGTGGAAGAATTTGTCTTTTGCCGTCGCAAAGTTGAGCAAGCTCTTTTAACTGAGGTGTCACAGTTTCAATTATGGATGATGGCAGAAGTGCCAAGCGTCCTATTTTTACTGCCAGAATATGTTAAAGCAGGTGCAGCCGGAATTTCTATTGGTACAAATGATTTGACCCAATTATTGCTGGGAGTGGATCGAGAGCAAGGACAATTAGGAAAAGTGTTTAATGAACGTCATCCGGCAGTTATGGGTGCGATCGCTCAACTGATCCAAATGGCTAAAAGTGCTGGTATACCTTGTTCAATCTGCGGTCAAGCACCAGCCCTCTATCCAGAAATCATCGATAAGTTAGTGGAATGGGGTATTACTTCCATTTCTGTTGAACCGGAAGCAGTTGAGCGAACCTATCAGGCGATCGCTCGTGCTGAACAACGCTTAATTTTAGCAGCCGCACGACGTGAATTAAAAGAGGGAAAAGACTAATTTTATCTAATGTAGCCAGTTTCGCGTAAAAACTTACGTAAATCGGCGAAAAATTTGGTGCGGTCGCTGTTTTTGTAAGCTTGCTGCACTCGCCCCCATCCATCCTGCCCTTGACCCAGCAGATATTTATCTGCCAAATAAGCTGCTAAAAAGCCCTTGCCATCATCGCCTTGTTGCCGTGCCTGGGTATAAGTTTGCCATAGCTCTGAGGCGTGATTGGAGATTAATTTGGGATAGCGGCGAGTTACATTAACCATTTTACCTTGGCGATAATGCCAAATTTGCAGGGGGTAGCCAGAAGCAGCATAAGCTGTAAAAGCATAGGCAAAGCGATCGTCTTGGCTATCAAATTCTGGCAGTCCATCTTTGTCTAAATCTCTGAGCCGATAGCCACCATTGCCCCATTCATGGCGAATCTTAATATACTTTTGGGATTTCTTGTCATAGCGATAAATCAATGAATAAGTACAACAGTGCGCTCCACCTGTAAAGAAATCGGCAATTATTTCTGGTTCTTTGTTACCGTCCAAGTCTCGCACTGGTAAGTTATTTTCTTGTCCAGATATATTCCCCACAGGTCTGTCATATTCATTTTCTTGCAGCTGTTTTTGATCCAAAACAATTTTACCTGCTCGGATAATTTTCAGTCGCACATTTTTATACTTATATTCCTCTGGCTTCTCGTAGGATATTTCTGCTCGCACATTCCCCAATTGCCCAGTTATCGTTTCTGCTGTCGCAGTCTGGGTAAATACAGCCGTTGCACTCAAAAGAGTTAAACCGATTAGAGATTGACTGATAAAGGAATGAATAGTAATCATCGTTGGTGTTGTATATAGCACATTCAACTTTATACAACACCATCAAAATGTCAATATCGGTAAATCGCCGCAACGGCTGTACTATATGGAATTTCGTCAAAGGGAACAGCGTAAACCGTGCCACCGTTTAATAAGGTATGAGCAGCGACAAAATCCAATAAATCCTCATCACCAGCTTCTTTTTCTGGGTGCAAATAAACTGTTTCTGAGGTTGGATCGAATAAACCCCACTGTTGCTGACCAACTGCAACTAGTAATGAATCGACTCGTTGGTAATAAGCCGCTGAGACAACTTCTTGGAGGTTGTTAGATCCTTTACCAGTATCACCACCAAACAATTCGTGTGAATTTCATTACGGAGTTGGCAAGAGTTAGCAAAGCTACTAACCCTCAACTTGCTAACCCGAAAGTATGGTTTTTTTGAATTCGCCAACAGAGTCGTAATTTACGCGAACACTTCTTTTTTGTCCAAAGTCCAATACTAATGGGCGTGTCTTCGCTATATCTACCCCTTCTAAACGGTCAAGCTTTTTCTACCATTCGGCAGGGGCTTCAGCTTGAAAAATTTTTTACGATTGTTATGTGCAAAACCTGCCTTTATCTCTCTTTAATTTCACCTTAATAAATAATATGAGCTTCCTTTCGATCGAAGAACTGAAAGAACTCGTCGAACAGCCGCAAGGGCTATGTGTATCGATCTACATGCCGACCGTGCAGCTTGGGTCAGAAATTCAGCAAAACTCTGTCCGCTTTAAGAATCTCATTCGGCAGGCAGAAGCAGAGATAGGAAAATACGAATCACCTCCGGCTAATCCAGAGCAATTTCTTCAACCCGCGATCGAGTTGGATGAAGATGACTTTTGGCAGCATCAGGACGCAGGTTTAGCTTTATTCATTTCAGAAGGATTCTTCCGCTTCTATCGTGTGCCGATCGACATGATTGAATTGGTGGTCGTGAACACTAGCTTTCATCTCAAGCCGTTAATTCCTCTGTTGAGCGGAGATAACCGCTTCTATATTCTCATGCTCGGTCAGCGCGATGTGCGTCTTTTGGAAGGCAATCGCTATGGCATGACGCGTGAAGTTGAAATCGAAGGCTTGCCGAAGAGTATGGATGAGGCCTTGCAGTATGACGAAGAAACGTCGAAAGATGAACAGCGACGCCAGGGCGCGGGCGCAGGTCGTTCAGCTTTGCAAGCGGGTGGTTCCTATCACGGACATGGCGGCGGGCGTGAAAACGTTAAAGAAGAGTTGCTGCGATATTTTTATCTAGTGGATAAAAGCTTGCATGACTTCTTTCGCAATCGTCGATCGCCACTTGTGCTAGCTGGGGTTAACTATTTACTGCCGATTTACCAAGAGGCGAATACCTACAATTTCATTGTGGAAGAAGGAATTCAACACAACACAAAGGAGCAAACAGCACAAGAACTTCATGCAGAAGCCTGGGCGATCGTGGAGCCGCTATTTCAAGCAGACCAGCAAAAAGCAATTGATTACTATCATGAGTCGATCGCTGCTGGCAAAGGATCAAACGACTTGGATGAAGTCATTCAAGGCGCGTTTTATGGTCGTGTAGAACAGCTTTTTGTTCCGGTCGGTGTGCAAAAATGGGGACATTTTGATCCGGACTCAATGGAGATTGAAAGACACAATGAGGCTCAACCGGGCGATGAAGATTTGCTGAATGCAGCAGCAATTCAAACGATCTTTCATGGGGGAACGGTGTACGCCGTTGAACCAGGAGCAGTGCCTGATGAGGCACCTGTTGCAGCAGTCTTTCGCTACTAATTGGCCCAATGTTAGGTGGGTGCCTAAGCCAGGAAGTCACCCTCCTGACTCGGCTACAAAACCCTGCATGAATCGTTAGATTCACACGGCTCCTCAATGACTTGGTGCTTGTCAAACACACCGATAAATTCCGAGTTAGAAGGAATTACGGTTGGGGACTTCCAGAAAATAAAATATACAGTTCCTAAGAATGATAATAATTATTATGAGGTGGGATAGGCTGCCAACGGCAGCCTATCCCACCTCAATTTGTAGTAAATTCAATTTATATTCCTCCTATCAACGTGACCAAATACATCAGAGCAGACCATCGATATTCGATGATCTGATAGGACGTTATTCTCAGATGGTGGCGGTTGAATTCCAACCGTTTGCTTTCGAATTTATTTCACCTCAAGGAGGGTTTCGTTGCATTTTTCTTTTGATAGGCAATATTCATCAAGGATGTTACTAATTAAAACCCCAACTTTAAAAGCCAAAATCGCTATAAGCATCAAATATTTGGTGTGTTAGAGTTTGCGCGTCCTGAGTTTACCCCTGTTTTACTATCCCGTTGGCTAAGACCTAAAGTTACTCGTTTCATAATCCAGTACAAACCTGCAAGTACCACAAAGGTGATAGCAATAATTACTAGGGGTTGTTTCCCTAGAATTTCTTCTACCCCTTTGGTAAGCAAGGCATCGGGTTGAGTAATCAAATCCCAACTGTTGAAACGCAAAAATCGTCCCCAATAGACACCAATAGCGCACAGAAAATGGGTAATCAACTCAACGCGCCAAATCCATTGGCTCTTACCGATGCGATGTAAGTAGTAACCCCAATTAATTAACGATATTACATAAGCTTCAAATCCACCGATAATTACTAGCAAATACACAGGAATGAGTACTAAAGTAATCATCCAAACCGATTGAATCGTGCGGATATCGTCTATCAGGTGAATTACATCAGTCAACAAATATGGTGCATTCGGTAAGAAAGCATAGAAAACTAAGAATCCTAACCACCAAAGCCAAGAGCCACCACGCCTAAATCGAAATAGCCACACACTCAAAGCTAAAGGTATAAAAGCCAGAAATAAATTCCAAGTCATCCAACTCATATTAATTCGCAAGACCTGTAAAACTCTGGCTATCAATTCTTCTTTCATAGGTGCTAACTCAGAAGGCGTTTTATTGATCTAGATTCACTCTGTAGTGTTAGCCTGACAGATAAATTTTTTGTAATCCCCAAGAAAACTAATGTCCTCCAATATCAGACAAAATTTTTGTCTCATTTAAAAATAAATGCTCACTGAATATATGTCTGATTTTTTTGATATATTTTATACAAAGGGATGAGATTTATCAATCAATCGGCTTAAGCCACTAGTATAGCCAGAAAATCATTAGGGTAAAATCTACCGTAGAAAGAAAGGTATCATGGCAAAAAAGCTACTGAATATCTTCCGGTGGAATCTCCTAACTGGAATATTGCTCCTGTCATGGCTATTATATAGATTTCATTCTGCCCTGCCAGACTTCCAGAAGCATATTAAAACTTTTGGTAAAACAACCATCCAACTGCAAGTTAGGGTTGACAACAGACCCCAAGTGAAGCTTCCCCTATCTATGTGTAGTAACCTGTTTAGCCCATGCCCCAAATTAGATTATTCTGGCTCGCTACAGTATTTATTCATCTGATTGATTAACGTATCCGACTGCTTGCCAACCTTTGTAGCTGTTGTTAATGCTGAATCAATTTCGGCTCTCGCCTTTTGGATTTTTTCTCTACCAGATGTCGAAGCATCTGCTATTTTGGTCGCACCAAGCGCCTTACCTGCAATAGCTACCGATTGACTGAGATTTTGAAAAATTTTGACAAAACCGCTTTGAAATTCTTTCAGCTTAGGATCTTTTAAATTCAGTTCCCTAATCGATTTAGTCACAAATTCTAAATCTTTAGATAGCTGTATGCTGGTAATCACCTGCGTTCCTTTACTTTTATCAATCAGAGAAGTTCCGGCATTCACAACTCGAATCATCTGCTGGCACTGGGAGGCTTTGTTTTCGCTGCAACTAGTAATCAATAAAGCAATGCTTAGGGTAACAGGAGTAAGAACAGTATATTTATGTGAATATTTATATGAAACAGACATTAACACCCCAACAACAATAAAACCGAGAATATAGTACCCAATATTAGGAGTAAATAAAATAACTAAGAGGGGGCATGAGGCATTGGGCATGGTGTATTAATTTTTCTCCCCCTACCTCCCCTGCCTCCCCTGCTTCCCCTACTCCTCACTCTCTGCTGGAATTACCAACCTATCGGTAAACCCAACTGGTCTAAAATAGCACCATCTTGCAAAAGTGGCTGAATATTGCTGTCTATTTGAATGCGACCACCGGACAGTACCAAAGCGCGTTGAGTAACTCTGCCTAGCCAATGTAGGTCATGAGAAGCAATTAAAATCACCTGCACGGGTAAATTTAACAACACTTGCGCTAAATGTCGCCGCCATGCTGGATCAAGACCGTTAGTCGGCTCATCCAAAATTAGAATTGTCGGGTCTAGGGCTAAAATCGAGGCTAGGGCGGCTAAACGTCTTTGTCCTCCAGAGAGTTCGTGGGCGGAACGATTGGCGTAGGCTTCGAGGCCAAAATCAGCTAATAACTGCCGGGCGCGATCGCTTGCCTCTGCTGGTGACATTCCATAGTTGCGTGGACCAAAGGTGACATCTTCCAAGATGGTTGGCATAAATAGTTGGTCGTTGGCATCTTGGAAGCTAAAGCCGATTTTGCGACGTATTTGGGGTAGAGTTTTAGGTTCTACTGGGATACCATTAATCGTAATTTTTCCAGTTTGCGGTTGTTTTAAGCCGATCAGGTTCTCCAACAAGGTGCTTTTTCCAGAACCAGTGGCTCCCATCAACGCCACGCGATCGCCCGGATTTAAGGTAAAAGAAATTTCTTGTAATACTGGCTCCTGGCGAGAATAGGCATACACCAGGTTCTCAACCTCGACCACGGCTGCGTTGGGGTTATGGGTTGATGATTGGGGATTAGAAGTTAAAGATTTCAAGATTCACAAACTCAATATTTACAACTTCGCTAAATTCTGTAAGAAGTAAGAGTTACACAAGCAGCGATCGCCCACGCTACTAGTATGGCAAAACGCTCTTTTGGTCTGAGGGGAGAATCTATAGGCAATTGCCCGTTGTATCCACGAGTTACCATTGCTGCGTAGACTCGCTCTGCCCTTTCTAGACTACGGAGATACAAGGCTCCAATCATGGCAGCACTGGCGTAGCGCAACCATCCCGCAGTTCCATTCAAACCGCGTAATTGAGCGCTGCGTTGCATCCGCGTCACTTCTGAGAGCAAAATTTCCATATATTGCCCAGCTAATAACAAGTTTTCCTTTAAAGGTGCTGGTACAGGTAAGCCTTTAAGGGCTATACCAAAACTGTGGGGTGGTAAGGTTAACAAAAAACTATTCATGGTAACCAAACAAACCAGAGAACGAACTAGCAAAAAACTGGCTCGTTCCCATCCCAAGGGCAATGCCAGCAATGACAAAAAGATCAATTCTGTACCGAGTAATCCCCCTAAGCGGGGAATTGGTACGCGCAACAGCCAAACCCACAAAAGTGCGATCGCGCCATATACACCTAAGCAATACCAAGCATGATGCTTTAATAAAGCTGCTCCCACCACAACCACTAGTGACAGTTGCAAACGTAACGGTAAGGAAAGTTTAAGCATTATTCGGTTTCACCACCTTGGCAATCCCAAAGGCCACAGCAAAGCAAACCGCAGCTCCCACCAGCCCAGCGATACTAGTGCCTATTGGCCCTAAACCCTCAATGCCATAGTCAGCTAAGGGAGTCGGCACAACTACCCGTACTTTCTCGGCTAAGTCGATGAAGCCTGCGTTTTCGGCGACTTTTTCCAGACCATCAGGCCATGCTGAGGCAAAGAGTGACAGCACTCCCGCAATTAAGAAAATCGTGACAATGGGTACAGACCAACCGCGAAACTCATGCTGTTCCCCTGGTAACAAATCTGGTCGAGCGGTCGCTAAGTAAGTCAGCACACCTCCAGTAATTATGCCTTCGCCAATGCCAATCAGAACATGGACACCAGCCATAGCTGCTAAAACTATGGCTACGGGTGCAGTTCCTGAAAGGGCTAACTCAATGGCACAAGCTACAGCAGCTACCACTACACTTACACCAGCAGCTATACCAGCAGCCAAGGGTAAGCGCCCTTGAGACCCACCCAATAGCCGTTGTAAGGTTTGGGTTAAAATCCAGCCAACCCAAACACCAACTACTGCCATGTTCAAAATATTCGCTCCTAAGGCTGTAATGCCACCGTCAGCAAACAGTACAGCTTGAATAATTAAAACTGTGGCGATACACAGCGTTCCTGCCCACGGACTACCCAAAACGATCGCAGCTAAGGTTCCCCCTAACAAGTGACCACTTGTACCTCCTGCTACTGGAAAATTGATCATTTGGGCGGCAAAAATGAAAGCGGTGGTTAGCCCCAGTATCGGCGCACGGCGGATACCAAAAGCCTCTTGCGATCGCCCGAAGGCAATAAAGAGTGCTGCTACACTCGCTAAACCAGTAGCCCCTGCCACGGGAACAGAAACGAATCCATCAGGAATATGCATGATCTACCCTGTATTTTAGATGTTTATTTACTCAATACAAGCAATAAAACAAAGACATTAAATTAATAACAAACAAAATTTTCACCTTTTTTGCAATGCCCTCTTGGGGGATTTTATGCTGTCACTTCCGAGATATTTACAATCCAATGGCTGCTAAATAGTATACTTATTTACTAATATATTAAATTTTATTAACTTTATTTTTATATCTGTTGCCAAATATTGATAAACTCTTGGCAAAGTAGAAAAAACTTGACTTTATTAAATTAATATGCATTTAATTTAGAATGCTATCAAGGGGCAAAATGCTGGCTAAAATTGCGTTTCTTCTCTACCAGATGTTACACAAAAATTTTGAATTGCCTTGCTGCTCTTACGTTTAAGATATAGTTATCTCTATTTACAGCAGTTTTGATTTATTGAAGTCACATCTGTTGTAGGGGCATAACATTGCGGTGTCTAAAAGCGGAAGTTTATTTACTAAATAATCTTGATATTATCTGGATTCAAGAAGAATTCCGAAGTCAGAGTTCAGGATTCAGAATGTAATTAGCTCTTGTTTTTGATTCACCATTTTCTTGTTTCCTACCAGTTTTAAGATTTTGTCAACCACTACTTACTTAGTAAGTGTAAATCACTAGAAGATAATGTAGTTAGCGTAACGCACCGAAAACCTAAAATGGCGCTTTACTACAGTCTTCCTAACACACCCTACAGCTAAACTGTTACGCATTTAACTTGAACATTTACATGAAGGTTGATGACCCATGACTAATGACTAATGACTAATAACCGTTAACCGTCAACAGTTAACGACCGTAAAGAGTGTTTATACAATTTAGGCGCGCATCAGTTTACTATTTTGTCACGAATGATTTCCAATTAGTACATTAGCTCTATTAATACGAAAAAGCCTTTGCATAGTCCTGACAAATTGTATATTTGCTGACTTAGCTGACTTCTGTGGTACAGTATTGATTGTATAAAAAATGTATGAAAATTCAAAAAAATACCATATATATAAGCAGTAAAATGTAAAGCTTAGATGAAGTTTATGAAAAACTTTTGAATTGATCTGCGGGAATTACTAAACTTTTCAGAATAACCAACTGTAACAAAAGTATTCATCAAATTTTGACAACCATAGGACTTACGCATGAGTTACGGAATAACGTAGACGCAAAGCGGTTTACCGCAGGCTACCGCAGAGGCACAGAGAGCACGGAGAAATCAGAGTTTGAGAGATATTTTGCGTAAGTCCTAAACCAAATTCAGTCAATAAAGCCAGCAGATGTTTGGCTCTATTTCCCTCGGTCGTTACACATCCTCGTTCTGTAATGTGAAACTATGAAAACAAACTCATCGAACTCACTGTTAACAGTACCAACTGGCCCGCTAAAGATTTCAGAGTTACCCCCTAACAGTGTGGCTACAAGTAGTGAATCTATTTATCTTTCCCTAGTCATTCCTACTTATAAAGAGCGTGACAATATCAAGAATGTAGTCAGCATATTGAGTCAGTTACTGGATGAATCTATTCCAGGAAGCTATGAATTGATTGTGGTAGACGATGATAGCCCAGACCGAACTTGGGAAATAGCAGAATCTTTGACGACAGAATACCCCCAGTTGCGGGTGATGCGACGCCAACAGGAACGAGGGCTATCCTCAGCGGTGATTCGTGGGTGGCAAGCAGCCACAGGGAATGTGTTGGGTGTGATTGACGGAGATTTGCAGCATCCACCAGAAGTGCTGATGCAATTGTTGGGTAGTGTTAAGCAGGGAGCAGATTTGGCATTAGCTAGCCGTCATGTGGACGGAGGCGGTGTTAGTAGCTGGAGTGTTGTTAGGCGTTTCTTGTCTCGTGGCGCTCAGTTGTTAGGCTTGGTGATTTTACCGGGGGTACTAGGCAGAGTTTCTGACCCCATGAGTGGTTATTTTATGGTGCGGCGGAGTGCGATCGCCAATGCAACACTCAATCCTGTAGGATACAAAATTCTCTTAGAAGTAATTGGGCGGGGAAAAGTAGACCAAGTTGCCGAAGTTGGCTATGTGTTCTGCGAACGCAAAGAGGGTGAGAGTAAAGTCACATGGAAGCAATATATAGATTACATTCACCACTTGGTAAGGTTGCGGCTTTCCACTGGGCGAGTAGGACGATTGAGTAGAAAAGTCAATTTCCCTATCGGTCGATTTGTCCGTTTTGGGTTTGTTGGCTTGAGTGGTGTGTTTGTGGATTTAACGGTGTTTCACTTGCTGCTTACTGTGATTCATTTAGGTTTAACTCGCAGTACGATTCTTTCGGCCGGAGTGGCAATCGTAAATAATTTTCTATGGAATGATTTATGGACTTTTGGTGATATTTCTCAGAGGCAACCCGATCCACGTCAACGTTTCAAGCGATTCTTGAAGTTCAGTGCGGTCTGTTTGGCAGGAGTTATATTACAAGCTCTAATAATTAACTTTCTCTATAATGTCTTGGATATAAATGAGTATTTAGCTAAGTTGATAGCGATCGCAGTTGCTACTATCTGGAATTTCTGGATTAATTTGAAACTTAGCTGGCGCGTCACTGATGTGAAATAATCACAACGAGAGATTTGAGATTTTGATTTTTGTTCTTAGACTTTAGAACGAACTGAAATCTAAAACGTCAAATCTACAAGTCCATTCCTGTGAGGCCCGGCAATGAGAGCTTTTTTCCAAGGTGCATTTTATTTTTACAGAAAAATTATCTCGTTGCTACCTGTCTATGCCACCCGTTTGCTGCCTATAGTAGATGCAAATTCTACCTTAAAACGCAAGTATTGGCATAATTGGCAGACTCGCCTCCCTCCTTCCTGGCTTCACCCCTTGCTGATCTTGATGTGGTTGCTTATTGGCATCAGTTTGCGCCTAGCGAACTTGACTGCAAAGCCTCCTTGGACTGATGAGTTTTCTACCTTGGTGTTTAGCTTGGGGAATACTTTTTTATCAGTTCCCCTAGATCAAGCGATCACACCTGATATCCTATTGCAACCACTGCAACCAAACCCAGCAGCTAGTATTGGTGATGTAGTTCACAATTTAGTAACACAAGATACGCATCCACCACTGTATTTTGTGCTGGCTTATCTGTGGATGAAATTATTTCCCAGCGACGGAGGATTAGTATCGCTGTTTGCGGCGCGATCGCTACCAGCTACAATCGGTGCTGCCTCCATTCCATGTACTTACATATTAGGTAGGGTAGCGTTTCGTTCGCCATTAGTGGGACACTTGGCTGCTGCTATGATGGCAGTATCACCCTACGGCGTATTTTTAGCCCAAGAAGCACGACATTACAGTTTGGCAGCCTTATGGGTAACTGCTTCTCTGATCTGTTTAGTAATTGCCACACGTCATATTCAAAACCGCACACCTTTACCTATATGGGTAGCACTTTTATGGGTAGAAATTAATGCTTTAGGTCTTGCTACTCATTACTTCTTCAGCCTTACCCTATGCACAGAAGCTGTAGTTTTGATTTTTCTTGCTTGGCTTCAATTGCAAACTAACAAACAATTTTCTCTTTTCTTCGCTCCTCCCTGGCGGCGCATCTATGCCGTTGCTATAGGTACTTTGGTGGCGGGTTTAATTTGGCTACCAATATTTTTAGAGAATAAAAATCGTAGTAATTTGACTGAGTGGATTCAAAGTTCACGCGTCGGACTAGATTGGTTAAGCCCAATTTTTCAAGCTTTAGGAACATTGATTGCAATGATTTCTCTCCTGCCAGTTGAATCTTCACAGCTATTGGTTGTGATTCCTTCTGGAGTGGTAATGTTGGTTTTCTTTATTTGGGCAGTACCAATTTTGCTGCGTGGCATCAAGATTCAACTACAGCACCCAGAAAGCCGGATTATGATTCAGGTGCTTGCTGGAGTAGTTCTCAGTGCGATCGCTTTATTCTTTATCTTTACGTACTTTTTGGGTATTGACCTGACCAGGGGTGCTAGATATAACTTTGTTTATTTTCCTGCGATCGTGGTTTTACTAGGAGCAAGCCTTGCAGTTTGTTGGCATTCCCCCAAAGAATGGATGGGAAAAGAGCAAGGAAAAAATGGGAGAAAAAGCATAGGCAGATGGGGAATAAACGCGAAAAAAGCCGTGATGTTAATTTGGTTAATGGGATTTATCAGTGCAGTTACAGTCATCTGCAATCTCGGCTATCAAAAATATTATCGCCCTGACCTGTTTGTGCAGCTAATTCAACAAACTTCCCCAGCACCAGTGCTGATTGCCACTACTCATAAAACTTATATACACACTGGAGAAATGATGGGGGTAGCTAGAGAGTTTAAACTTGCAAATTCACCCCAAAAACCTCTGTTTCTTCTTGCTCATCAAGAGCAAGACCCCAATACTTCCACCATTGCTCTGGAAAATACTCTAAATAAATTACCACGACCTCTTGACTTGTGGCTGGTAAACTTCCGCGCCCCCGTCGCAGAAGCCGTCAAAACGTGCGTTAAATCTAATACTCAATCTTTGCCAAGTGTAGACGGCTACGAATATGAACTTTATCATTGCCAATAAACTAAGGAGCGGAAAATGGCTTAGGCATCCAACTAAGTCTCACGCCGCACAACTTACATATTGACAGTTGTGTAGTCTTCCAGACCAGGAATTTTATTCAGAAGGCGAAACAATGGCATAAGCTTAGAAGCTTCTTCAACAGCATTTACGGTTTCGCTAACAATTTCAAACCCGGCTTTTTCAAAGGCTTGTAGGAAGCCGCGGCGTTTAAGTTTATTGAGTCCAAGGTCATACATCGAATGACAGCTAACTCCCGGATGGTGTCGATTATAAGCGGCCACAACACGTGCATCGCCAAGAATGAGATGCGCCCACGGTAGCTTGAAGCACTTTCCAATTGCAATGCGTGAGCGTTTATTAGCCTTATATTAGCTGTGTATAAAATACTATGCTACCCCTGCTGTGTTTTAACTGCGTTAGAGACTACGTTAATCGAGATGCATCTTGTGGAAGTTCCTCAAATATCAATATCCATAGGAGACTAAAGAAGGAAGAACAGAATATATCTCATGGGTATTGAAGCAGCTAAAGCTGTAACTAATTAAGGAGGACTTATGCGTGCAGTGCTGATGGCAGGCGGTTCGGGAACGCGGCTTCGCCCGTTAACTTGCGATTTGCCCAAACCGATGGTGCCGATTCTAAATCGACCAATTGCCGAACATATTATCAATCTCCTCAAACGACATCAAATCACAGAAGTTATTGCGACATTGCATTATTTACCTGATGTCTTGCGAGACTATTTTCAAGATGGCAGCGATTTTGGTGTTCAGATGACCTATGCCGTCGAAGAAGATCAGCCTCTGGGTACAGCAGGCTGTGTGAAAAACATTGCTGAACTTCTTGATGAAACCTTTTTAGTCATTAGCGGCGATAGCATAACAGATTTTGACCTCACAGCAGCGATCGCATTTCACAAACAAAACAAATCAAAAGCTACTTTGATTTTGACGAGGGTTCCCAATCCAATTGAATTTGGAGTGGTGATTACTGATAAGGAAGCACGAATTCGGCGATTTTTAGAAAAACCCTCTAGTAGTGAAATTTTTTCTGATACCGTCAACACTGGCACATACATTCTCGAACCAGAAGTTTTGGATTATCTGCCAGCAAACATTGAATGCGATTTTTCCAAAGACTTATTCCCTTTACTGCTAGCAAAGGATGAGCCGATGTATGGTTACATCGCTCAAGGTTACTGGTGCGATGTTGGTCACTTAGATGCTTATCGTGAGGCTCAGTATGATGCACTAGATCGGAAGGTAAATCTCGATTTTGCCTATAAAGAAGTTTCTCATGAGCTATGGGTGGGTCAAAATACTCACATCGACCAGACGGCTGTGATTGAAACCCCAGTGGTGATTGGTGATAATTGCCGCATCGGGGCAAGAGTACAAATTGAGGCGGGAACCGTAATTGGCGATAATGTCACTATTGGCGCTGATGCAAATCTCAAACGTCCCATAGTGTGGAATGGAGCATTCATTGGCGATGAAGCACATCTTTCTGCCTGTGTAATTTCCCGTGGCACTCGTGTAGACCGCCGTGCCCATGTATTAGAAGCTGCTGTTGTGGGTTCGCTTTCTACGGTGGGAGAAGAAGCCCAAATTAGCCCTGGCGTGCGCGTTTGGCCCAGTAAAAAGATTGAGTCAGGGGCAGTTTTAAACATTAACTTGATTTGGGGGAACACCGCTCAACGGAATTTATTCGGTCAACGTGGTGTCCAAGGATTAGCTAATATTGACATCACCCCAGAATTCGCCGTGAAATTGGGATCTGCTTACGGTTCTACTTTGAAACCAGGTTCTAAGGTAACGGTTTCCCGTGACCAGCGTAATATCTCCCGGATGGTGACGCGATCGCTTATTGCTGGTTTGATGTCAGTAGGTATTGATATTCAAAACCTTGATGCTACAGCTATCCCCATTGCCCGCACGGTTATACCCACAATGTCGGTAGTTGGTGGTATCCATGTGCGGGTACACCCCGATCGCCCTGATTACATTTTGATTGAATTCATGGATGCCAAGGGCATTAATATCACCAAAGCCTTAGAAAAGAAAATTGAAGGGGCTTATTTTAAGGAGGATATGCGGCGGGCGCTAATTCATGAAATTGGTGATGTATCTTATCCCAGCCAAGTGATGGATCGCTACTGCACTGCTTTTGAGAAACTTTTGCACGTTCATACACTCCGCAACAGCCGAGCAAAAGTGGTGATTGACTATGTTTATGCCGTATCAGGGGCAGTTTTACCCCAAATGCTAGATAAATTTGGTGCTGATGCAGTAGTACTGAATGCCAGTGTCAATAAAACGGCGATGTCAATCACTGACCGCGAAGGACTGCTGACTCAGTTAGGTCATGTAGTGGAGGCATTGAAAGCTAACTTTGGTGTGCAAGTATCCGCTAATGGAGAACAACTAATTTTAGTTGATGAATCAGGCTACCCAATTCGTGGGGAAACTTTAACTGCACTGATGGTAGACATGATTCTGACGGCTAACCCCAGAGGAACGGTAGTAGTACCGGTTCATGCTTCCAGTGCTATTGAACAAGTCGCCCGCCGCCACGATGGCAGAGTGATTCGCACTAAAGCTAACCCCACAGCTTTAATGGAAGCTTGTCAGAAAAACCCAAACGTGGTGATAGGAGGTAGTGGAGATACTGGTTTTATTTTCCCGCAACTGCATCCGGGATTTGATTCCATGTTCTGCATTGCAAAGATAATTGAGATGTTGACTATACAGGAGCGATCGCTTGCTGCTGCGCGGTCAGAATTGCCCCGAGTAATTCACAAAACTTATACAGTCCGTTGTCCGTGGACAGCCAAGGGTGCTTTGATGCGTTACCTAGTTGAAACTCACCCAGCCCAAAATCTAGAACTCATTGATGGAGTGAAAATTTGCCAACCCTACGATGATAGTTGGCTATTAGTTTTACCAGATGCCAGCGAACCATTGGTGCATTTGTATGCAAATAGCAACGATCGCGAATGGGTCGATGAGACTGTGAGAAACTACCGCACTCGTGTCCAGACTTTTGTGGAAAGACAACAAGAATATCAACCCGCCGAAGCGTAATTCGTAATGACGCTCGCGGACTCGCTACCGCTACGCTAACGTAATTCGTAATTCGTAATTGCATTTTTTAATTACGAACTACGAATTATCTTGACCATCAGCCCAATTATCGGAAGGAAAATAGGATTTCACTTTTGTGTCTGTAATTTACTCAAAATATTAAAAACTGACCATATAATATAGGTAATTTATAAATATAAATTATTTAATTTAAAATATTACCAAAGAAAAAATATAAGAAAGAATAATTTTAAATTATTCGTGAAAAGTTAAATACCCGACTTCTTAAAAAAGTCGGGTATTTGGACACCGCGAATTTTCAAAAATTAAATATAATTACTATTGCTAACCCTCCCAGGATGCTTTGAGAGGGATTAAAAATTATTATCGAGGGCATTCTGGTAAATTTCTCTTAGCGTAATTGCAATCAAAATAAATTAAAGCTTCTCTAGTAGAGTTAAAACTCCCATCTGTGTAGCGTGGGTCACTATTTGGACTTGCTTCATATAACCAGACTTTCAAATAGTAACGACTATTATCATCAGCAGACCATAATTCATAACGATAATCACCTCCTGAACCCTGATTATTTAAATAGTCAGCTAATACTTTATTTGATGCAGACAACAAGCTCAACACAGTCAAAACAGGAATTACAGCTACTTTTAATGTTTGGATGAATTTCATAAACGCACAAAAAATTTACTTTGTCTAGCTTCTTCTGTCCATGTATTTTTTGAAACCAGTAATAATTCTGAATATTGTGTGAGCATATCGTAAGCCACTTACAAAAAGTTGGGGTGGAATAAAGCGCCGCCTGCCTTTTTGGTTTGTTTCTTGAAATACTTTACAAAATTTAACTTAGACTAAATGATAAAAACTTTCAATAATTCTGGTAGGATATGTTCAGACTTATTGAGATAGATATTCATTAAGCTAGCAATATATATATTTCAACAAGGCGAATAGGATCTTGGCGATACCTTCTCTACGAGAGGCTCCGCCAACGGTGAGCTTCGCTAACGCAAAACTGTATATCAGGTGACAATATGTCGAAAAAAATTGGTCTGTTCTACGGTACTTAAACTGGCAACACTGAATCTGATGCGGAAAAAGTTCGGCAGTAGGGTAGCACATCTGAAATTGATAATTTAGAAGTTATAGGTATTTATGTCTGATTCATATGATGTTCTGTGGTTAAATGCCAGTCCTGTTTTGAAGCGTTTTGATAAACCATTACTTCAATACTTATCTGGGTATATGAAAATCGCCCAGTGGGAATACCAGCAAACCAAAGATGAAGCTAGTTCCATAGATCAAGCTGTGGAGTTGCTATATGAGTTTTTAGAATGGCGCGATCGCCCCGTACATCTAGGAGGACATGGTATTAGTGGTGCGATCGCTTTAACCTTTGCTCGGCGATTTCCTAAAAAAGTGCGATCGCTCACCTTGCTGGCTGTAGCTGCTCAACCTGCAAACAATTGGCAAGCTCACTATTACTTTCAACGACAACTTTTTAGCATCAGCCGTGAGTTAATTTTAGCAAGCAGCGTTCGCAGTCTATTTGGAAATCAACCGCTTCATACCACTAAAAAGTTAGTAGCTGCCTTAGATAAAGATTTAGAACAATCTCCCTCGTCACACTCTTTATTTAAGTTGGTTTATTTACCCAAGGGTGGAGTTTCTATGCCAATGATGGTATGTGGTAGTAAGAGCGATCCAGTAGTCAACTCAACTGTATTGCATGACTGGTTGAATTGGTTGAAGCCAGAAGATAAACTCTGGGAATGCCCAGAAGGATATCATTTTTTTCACTACTTCTATCCTCAACAGGTTGGTGAAGAAATTTTAAGTTTTTGGCAACGCCACCATCCGCATCTGTTGGAAGCATCTGCACTATCTTTTAGCAGTTCTACAAATTGATATCTGGCGACAAGCCTTACGGCTACGCACTTATAAAATTTGGGGGGTAATGGGGTGCGTAGCTTGCCGCCGTAGGCATCGCTACTTTATAGTTGAAAGCACTTTTTTACCAAATTGATTAATAAACTATTTTTACTAAAAATTAAGAATTTTAAACTTTTTTATAAAAGTAATATTTTGGTACATTTATACTATATTATTCACCAGATAAGCGTAAGTCTTCAAAACTAACGATATGGCTGAATTAAAGTTTTTGGGTTATAAGATAAGTCTTACAAACTCAGAATTCATTCTGCCAACTTACTCTGTTGGGTGCTGTTTAAGTGCATCAATCTTTTAGGGTAAGTCACAAAATTGAAATATTTCCAAACAGTGGTTGCATTATGACATCAACATCAAGACATTCTATTGAGGAAAGCTCAAATCCATTAGCAAAATTAGATTACATTCCATTACTAGACACAGTTTTAGAATTAATTAAACAAAAACCACTATTTAAATTTTCTCCAGATGGAAATAAACTCAGAATCTCAGCTTATGATATTGCCTATGAAATTGCTACAAATCCCAACCTACGTCCACAAAGTCCTTTAACGCAGAATATAGGCATTAAAGCAGCAACGGTCAATTTTAAGTTGGAAACAGAATTTTATTCTAAAATCCAAGCCATTAGAGATGAATTGACAAGACAACTTGTTACTGCTTGTGGAGAAAACCCAACTCAATCTTCCTTAGACAATCTTTGCACACCATTATCTGATTTTATTAGCGCTCAAGCTGAGTTACCATTTAAATATCCTTTTAACAAGCCTTATAGTTTTACATCTCAGCGGTTAGTTATTGAGAATAGCTTGGCTCAAGAGAGGCGAAAAGGTACAGAGTCAGTCATAAAAGCTCATCACTTGAACGTCAAATTTGAAGGCATATCTAATTTTAATAGTAGGTTTTTAGAGAGCCTTAAAAGCTACATAGATACTATAACTAGACCCGATTCACAAGATTGGCAAAAACTTACAGAAATTTTAGATAATATATCAGAGCAAAAAGAATCTGAACTTACTAAATTTCAAAAAATAGTAGATACTGAATCTCTTCCGAGACTACTACGAGATATCAAAATAGGTTATTTGGATTATTTGAGAATAGAATGTGCAAAAACTAGTCTACCTAATTCAAATGTACAGGGTTTTGAATGTTTAGAAACATTAATTAATCGGCTGAAGTTATTAATAAATTATATAAACGATCCAGATTTAGATGATCCCGATTATGAAGTAAGTTATTTACTTGATAAGCCTGTTAATCTCAGGACAGCTTTTTCTCAAGCAAATGCCTTTGATATCTTGCCTATTATTCCTGAGTATGAAGGAATGATAGGAGAAAGCATAGATCAAGACAGAGGTATCCAAGAATTCAACTTGGGTGTGAGATTAAAGCTCAATGGTTCTGTAAATTCTTATCATGAAAATTCAGTCGTGAATTACTATATGACTGAACTTGACCCTACCAGTCCGCGTCATAAAGACCAACTAAAAGATCCTGCAAAAGCCAAGAATTTTAAAGAAAAAGTTTTGAAAATTGCTTCTCTTTATTATTTCGTTTTCACCGTCGATGAAGAAGGCAAGATACCTGATAAAGATTACGATCCTACTCCTAAATTTAAGGAGGATGTTTTAAATAAATTGAAAATAGGTGAGGCTTCTGATGAGGAAGTTAACAATTTATTAATCAAAATTAAAAGTTTGATATTAAATAAAGATGGTTGGCAAGTCGAACTAAAATTAGCAGCCTTAAGAAATCTGCTACAGACCTTTCTTAAGAAAAAAGAAATATTGCCATCTTTTTCTAAAAGAGTACAATTATGTATTAATAAAGCAGTTCTGCATAAAAATGCCTCAAAAATCCTTAATACTCATAGTTTTTTGAAACTTGATTTAAATCAAGAAAACCAAGCAAATTTTAAAGCCCAAGCTAGAGAAGCTCTGGCTTATGTGGAGGTTTTACCACCTACTGTAAATGAACAATCTCTTAGTTCATTATCTGTCACTTTTACTTTTGATGATGTTCGCTATTTTACAGATAGCGACAAGCAAAATTTTTCTATGAAGTATGATATCACAGGTATTAAAGCATTACCTGTGATATTTTCTCCAATTGGAGAGAAAAATGGTAAACCTATATCTCACGGAATATATGATAACTACTTTGCGAAGGAAAAAATCATAGTTATTTATTATAAATCCAAAGAAGTAAGAGGAGAAATATTTAAAAATACTCAATCACCAGAAGCAACTATATATCAGCAAGTCTTCACTTTATTAAGTTACTTGTGCATTAGCATTTGTCGAGAGCAAATTAGTCTAGATAGCGAAAAGCAAGAAAAATTCTTTATTCCAATTTTTAGATTTCATTTCCAAGATACTCAGGAAACAACAGAAGATGAAGTTTTTCTCAATTCTTTATCAAAGGCATTAGCACATATTCTTCGTCGAGATTGCATGGCTGATGCTCAAGGACTAAATGTAAAAACAATAGATAAGTATAAAGTACAAAATGCCTTGTCATCGTTGTACGCTTTGATTCCTAAAACTTTCGAGTTGCAAGAAGGTTATCAGGCTCAACTGGATAAATTAGCAATTATTGTTGTTTCAAGCTGGTTGAGTGATGCAGTTTGGGATGAAAAAGATAAACCTGTCAGAATTTCAAATATATATGGCGAAATTATTGTTATTAATCAGGTATCCGATACAGCAGTCAAGGTTGAACCTATCAAAACATTTGCAGACAATCAACCTCATTCTAAAATATCTACAGAATCAGAGGTTGTGAGAGATGAAATTAGTAAACTTTACCAACAAGGTTATCGACATTTTTTATACATAGCAAAAGCTCCCTATACTAGGAGTTTGGGTATAACTAAATTGGAATCAGACCCAGATTCATTATTTTTCATGTCTCAGGATGTAGTTAAGTATCTCAAAGCAGGTAAGCCAGATATCAAGCTATATCCAATATTTATGGATAACTATCCTGCTATCAACTTGGTTGAAGGGAAAGCTGATTCTTTTTATATTCCTGACATTGAAGAATTGGAGAAGTTATCTGTGGATAAAAGCCAAAAAACCAGAGTTTTTCTCAACCTGTTTACAGGTCGTTCTGTAGATAAAAAGCGCACTATATTTAATAGTGTAGTTTGCTACAGCACTTTATTAAATATTTATGACGTAGGTGATACAAAAGATATTATAGAAGGGTTATTAGATAAAGATTCGCCTTTACAAAAGACGATTTTACAATACATTGCGTTATTTCATTTTTCTCGATACGAAGTAAATATGAATATTGCCCTCAAGCTGAACCCTTACAGTAAGCTAATTGGTGACGAAGGTATCGGTAAAATATCTACTTATACTTACTCGGTGAAGAATGTTAAGTTTAATAACTTAGCCTTTTTGACCGAAATTAGGAGTGTGCTTTATGGGAAATGATTTAGGCATTAATTTAGGTCGAGTATTTGAAATAAGTTTTAATATCGGCATTTTAACTTACTTTCAGCATTCCAAGTTAAAACATTACTATGGCGATGTTTATCTTCAGCCTTTAAATAAGTTATCTTTGCATAAGATCCAAAAGGCTATAGCTAATAATTTTATAGATAAATCTCATCAAGAAATTATTGGAGACTGGGTAAAATTATTTATTCAAAAAGGATGGACTTCGGGCTACAGCTTTGTGCGAGAATATATAGAAGCATCTGGCTGGCTAATTAAAAGCAAAATAGAAATTATCTATTTTCAGTGTGATTTCCACAATGAAAATGCCTTTGGCATCAAAAATTTAGAAAGATATTCTCCTGACTGCTACAAGGAAATTTTAGAAATTCAGGGCTTTGAAAACGTAGATATCAGCCGTTATATGGATGGAGGGGAGTTTTTGAAAGCAGATACTCTCTTATTGCTGCGGTATATGGGTAAGTATCGAATTTTAGTTGTAGACTTATCCACTTTTACAACTTCCGCTATTCATTCTATAACTGACTTAAATAACATTCAAAGTTTGGTAGAATCATTAAATACTGAGTTAAATTATGTGCGTTCCAAGTCTAGTTTTTGTGGACTCGGTATCGATACTGGAAATAGCAGCGACAATAACAATAAACTTAACGAGATATATTCTAAAGAACTGACTCGCTTCTTCTGTGCTTTCAAGACTAAAGACAAGGAAGCAGTGAAGGTTATCCAAGCTTCTAGCTATGCTTGGAGTTTTTATAAATTTCTGCTGTCATCAGGTAAAATATCACGAACTGATGCAGTGAAGTTTAATTGCTTTGGATATAGTGACAGAATGATTAACGGCATTGCTTTAACTAAAGAAAAAGACAATGCTGAAAATAGTTTGGAAATCTTAAAAAATTGTTATGAAATATATAAAAATAAGAGTGACAAAGATATTAATGACAGCCGCAACACGTTACTTGAAGTCATTAAAAGTAATGCAGCTAGAAACTTTCAGGATGGTAACAGGTTTGTCAAAGATATAGTTGAAATCAAAAAAGATACAATAAATTATATCCAAAATACTGAAGTATTTGAAGCGGGACAACATTTTTTTAATACAGCAGGTATTGTACCTGAATTTATTAAGCGATCGCTAGACCTCAAAGAAACAGAATTTAGAAATGCTCATGCAGAGTTGATACATCGAGCGCTTGCAGATTCTAGAATACCATTGCTATTTTTGACGGGGAATCCTGGAATTGGTAAAACAACAGCAGTCGCAAAGCACATTATTGACCGCTTACATGAGGGGTCACTACTAATATATGTCAGTCCTCGAATTCAGGTTAACCGAGATATTATTGATAAATTTACAAAGGAAAATAGCTTAAAATTAGTTTCGGATAATTTAATTTGTATTAATACCAATAAAAGAATAGTTGATGATGCCAATGGAGGTTACGTTGTTGAGTACTATAATAATAACCTGACCAACGAACATCAAATAGGCCAAGTAAAATTTTTAGATGCTAAAACTTTAAAAGATAAAGTATCTGACTTTCCTAGTCGCTTGGTTAGACGTACAGATAACTTGGTACAAGTAGAAAAACCCCATGAGGTTGGAGTCTTAGCAAGTTTATGTGAAGCAATTCACACCTGTATCATTAATCCTGATTTACCTAATAATATTATTGCTACAGCCTCAATGCAGTCTTTAAAGGAAACTCGCTACGGTAATACTTTAAAGCATTTCGGCAGAATATTTAGTAGTGCTTATAATTCTTCCAAAAAGCCTCCTGGAATTATTCCAAAGAAAATGAAAGAAATCGCCAGTCGCATGAAAAATATTTTCATTATGATTGACGAAATTACAGGTTCGCAAGAGGGAGTTGCTTTTCTACATGGAGTTTTAGATTTTGTTGAAGAATATGATTTGTTAAATCCTGAATATGGCTTTAATCTGAAAGTTATTACTGCCGACGCATCACTGACAATACAAGACGTAGTTGAAAATCATCTTTCTTTAAATCAAATTCAGGGAGATAAAATATTTGTCAGACAAGTTTCAGATTCCATTGGTCAATGTTTATCTTTTAATGAATTTGAATTTTTGGGTAACCCAGCAAGTCTGATAAATGCAAATTCTTATCCTGCTGACAAGCTGATATTTAATTATCACATATTTGTCCAGTCACTAAGTTCAGACGACATTACAGATAAAACTTTTATTTTAGATACTGAGGTAGCTAAAAAAATTGAAGAAGATATTTTAAAGTTGCTAGATGAAAATGATGGTCAGATTATAGTCTATATCCAAAATAAAGATACTCTCAAGCAATTAATTACTAAAATTTATCAGGTAAGGCCTAGCTTTACTCTGCATCAAGAATATTTAGAAATACATGCCAGTTTATCAGATAAGGAAGAAGCTGAAATTCAGAAATACCAAAATACAGTCAAAGTAGTTTTTATGACTGCTTCCGCATCTCGCGGTCTATCTTTTACCAGAACTAAGTATATTCTTGTGCAGATACCTAGCTTTCAAATTGAGCAAAATTTGATGGAAATTATCCAAGTAATTTACCGTGGGCGAGGTGGTGAACTAGACCACGGTAGTAAATATTTAAATTTTTACTTATCTGATAAAGCTATATACTACCCAAAAAAGGTAGATGATAATGGAAAAAGTTTAAGTGCTGTTGAATCAGAAAAACTTACAAATCTTTCATTAAAAGAAGCTTGTCTGAATGTATTAAATATTCTGATTATCTTGAAAGCATCTATTATGACCCGGATTATGGGGTCAGGAGAAATTGGGAGAAAACGATATGTCATTATTCCTATTGGTGGTAAAGCAATTAGCCAAGCAGGGGAGACATTTATTGGTACATTGGCTACTTTATTACGGCAAATTCAAAAGGAGGTTAAAAAACAACCCGGAGATAATACATTGAAAAATATAAAGCAAAGTTTATATGAATTACTTTCTGTTCAAAAAACTGAAATAAGCCCTTATTCTCAAAAAAAATCACTTTCTGAAACTCAAGAAGTATCCTATGTTTCAATAGGATTTAATTTGTTATCAAAAATCGAGACTAGTCTTGATAATTTGCTGAGTCTGCCACCAATTGAAAAAAACTATGTTAGAGGTAGTTTACTCATTGTACCGTTATCAGAGAAACTAGTTAAAGAAACTAATTATATTGACTTAGAAAAAATTCTCGACCGAGAGCGAAATGAAGCTTTTATTAAACAACTTCAGCTTTTAGTAAAGTCAGGAAAATATCCAAAACAAATTATTAGTGCTGCTTATTCTTTAATAGACTTGACTAGAACAATTTTTAGTGAGTTAGAACGCTCACAAAAATTAACTCAAACTTCTCTTTCGTCAGAACGTTATTATGCTTTACCTATACAGACATTTTTATCTTTTGAGGCTTTTGAAGACTATTTTGAAAATGAGAGAAGAATTGATAATGTGTCTTTACGGGATATTTTAGCTCGGTATGTTTCTACACTTGCTTTAGCATATAATATTTTGCCCATTGACTCTAATTATCAAAATATTCCTTACGTAGTTTTCAATAGTGGTGCAATGGATAAATTAGGGAAAAACCTATTTAATGAAAATCAAATATTTCAGTCTAAAGAAATGAATATTCTAAATTTAATTCTTTCTCAAGAAGATTGATTTTCCATTAAACTTGATCGCACTTGTGAAAGTTAAAATGATCAACCCAATAACCCCACTCCTACTCTACAAAAACTATGCAAAATCTCACCAGAATTACTCGCAATCCTGAAGTGATGGGTGGCAAACCCTGTATTCGGGGAATGCGTATTACTGTTGGTACTATCGTCGGGTTAATGGCATCTGGACACAGTAATAGTGACATCCTCAAGGCATATCCCTACCTCGAAGAATCCGACATCTATGAGGCACTTGCCTACGCTGCATGGCGAGCTGAAGAAATTGAAGTCCCTCTTAGAAGTGCATGAAAATTTTGATTGATATGAACCTTTCCCCTGATTGGGTTGCGGTTTTTGGGAGGTACAATATTTTTGCTGTCCACTGGTCTACGGTTGGCGATCCCCGTGAGAAAGATTCAATAATTATGGAGTGGGCAAGAACTAATGGATATATCGTCTTTACTCACGATTTAGACTTTGGTTCCCTGCTCGCTGCTACAGGTGCTGATACTCCCAGTGTCATTCAGGTTCGTACCCAGGATGTTTTGCCAAAAAGTATCGAAAATTTAGTTATTTCAGCCCTGAATCAGTTTGAGTCTTCACTAGAGACAGGCGCATTGGTCACTGTTGACCAAGCCCAATCCAGAGTGCGTATTCTACCAATTAGATGCGGATAGTTTTAGGGAAATATCGCTAACTCAGTTTCCGGGTCAAAAAAGTGAATCTTCTCTGGAGTTAGAGATAACCATAGTTGCTCGCCAGCTTGTACAAATCGGTCTGGTGGGATTCGCACTTGTAGGGAATTGGCTGTAGTAGCAGGTTTAGATCCCGGTTCAGCAATCTTAACGGCGAGAAAAGAATCGTTGCCGAGATTTTCTACCAAATCTACTTGCACTGGTAGATTTTTGGTAGCAGGCATACTCAAGTTCAAGTGTTCTGGGCGAATGCCTAAAATTAGAGTTTTCCCATCATATTTTTGTAAAGCTTTTCCCCAAACTTCTGGGAGGGTGAAACGCAACTGGGAATGAGTAATCAACTGCGGGGCATGAAATTCTACAGGAATAAAATTCATCGGTGGTGAACCAATGAACTCTGCTACAAAAAGGTTGGCAGGGCGGTTGTAAAGTTCTAGGGGAGAAGCGACTTGCTGAATTTTGCCCTCAGACATAATTGCAATGCGATCGCCCATTGTCATCGCTTCTGTTTGATCGTGGGTAACGTAAATTGTTGTTGTCCCCAGTTGGCGCTGCAACTTGACAATTTGGGCGCGGGTTTCCGCCCGCAGTTTGGCATCTAAGTTAGAAAGTGGTTCATCCATTAAAAATACTTGGGGGTCACGCGCGATCGCTCTTCCCAATGCAACCCGTTGTCTTTGTCCCCCAGATAGTTGTTTTGGTAAGCGATTCAGCAATGTTTCGATTTGCAACAGTTGAGCAACACTACGCACCTGCTCATTCACTGCCCGTTCTTTGTCAGAAATGTAGCGCAGTCCTTTAGGTAACTTTCTTGTCGCACCCACAAAAAGATTTTCCGCCCACGCCCGCAGATAAGGAGATGAAGGAGTAATTTCTCCTCCTGCTTCCCCTGCTCTCCCAGAACGGCGGCGTAACCCAAAGGCGATATTGTCATACACCGTCATGTGGGGATAGAGGGCGTAATTTTGAAATACCATTGCGATGTCGCGTTCTTTGGGTGGTAGGTCATTGATCAAGCGATCGCCTACCCAGATATTACCGCCGGTCATCACTTCCAAACCAGCGATTAATCGTAGCAAGGTACTTTTACCACAACCAGAAGGGCCTACCAGCACCATAAACTCGCCATCTGCGATCGTTAGATTAATCCGCCGTAAGACGTTAACACTTCCGGCACGTTCTTGCGCTGCATCATTTTTCTCCCCAGACGTAAGGGAAGATTGGGTTTGTGAGGTAACACCTTCCCCTTTACGTGGGGAAAAACTTTTATAAACGTTTTCTAAAACAACTTGGGACACAATAACTAATGACTAATGACTAATGATTAATAACTAATGACTAATGACAGTTTAGCGCCCATAATACATCTTCCCTGTAAATACGAAAAGTTAAAAAAACAGCTAGCACCATCAAAAACAAACTACCCTGGATTTTAGGGCTGTCAGGAGGTGTTGTTATGACTACCGATATACCTAAAAATCTTTCCCAAGACCCAAGCATTAACCCTATCCATGACATTGTAGACGTACAAACCACAGATTGTTGCATTGTGGGTGGGGGGCCGGCAGGAGCAGTATTGGCGCTGTTGTTAGCGCGTCAAGGCATTTCTGTGATGCTGCTGGAAGCACACAAAGACTTTGATCGCGATTTTCGCGGTGATACGATTCATCCGTCGGTGATGGAAATTATGGAAGAATTGGGACTTAGCGATCGCTTGCTAAAACTCCCCCATGCAAAAATGCGTCAAATTAGGTTTAAAACTCCTCAAGATACTGTCACTTTGGCAGATTTTAGTCACCTAAAAACCCGCTACCCATACATTACAATGCTTCCTCAGGTGAAATTTCTGGAGTTCATCACCCAAGAAGCACAAAAATATCCTAGTTTCCATCTGGTAATGGGTGCGAATGTGCAAGAATTAATTACCGAAAATGGCGAAGTTCAAGGTGTCCGCTATCGGGGAGGCGGTGGCTGGCATGAAATCCGGGCAATACTGACAGTTGGTGCAGACGGTCGCCACTCACGTTTACGCCATCTGGGTGAGTTTGAATCCATCGAAACCTCGCCGCCAATGGATATCCTTTGGTTTCGCCTACCACGTCAGCCAGAAGACCCAGAGGGGGGCATGGGGCGCTTTGGTAAAGGTAAAATCATTGCCATGCTAGACCGTGGTGATGAGTGGCAAGTTGCCTATGTCATCCCCAAGGGAGGCTATCAACAACTGCGGGTTGCGGGTTTGGAGGAATTAAAAAAATCTGTTGTGGAAGTAGTGCCAGAATTCCAGCAACGTATCCAAAATTTACATGATTGGTCACAAATAGCTTTTCTCTCTGTCGAGTCCAGCCGCGTCAAGCGCTGGTATCACCCCGGTTTGTTACTCATCGGTGATGCTGCCCATATAATGTCCCCCGTCGGTGGAGTTGGCATTAACTACGCGATTCAAGATGCTGTCGTCGCAGCGAATGTACTCAGCAAACCGCTCAAAAACCGACAAGTACAACTTAACGACTTAGCAAAAGTACAACGTCAACGCGAATTGCCCACACGCATCATTCAGGCGTTTCAAACTTTTATCCAAAAGCGGGTATTTGCCCCAGTTCTCACTTCAAATCGCACCTTTGTACCACCTGCGTTTTTGCGCTTACCCATCTTGCGCGACCTACCAGGTAGGTTGATTGCCTTGGGTGTTTTTCCAGTTCACGTCAAGACTTAATTTTTGCCAAGAACTTTTTCTATTCCTTAAATAGTGGTACAATTATACTACTCCAGACAGAATTCAATGCTCATTTAGTCAAGCGAGGGTGGCGGGCGGCATATTCAATGTTGTTCAAAGCGATCGCTTGGCTTTTATGCTAGAAATAACTAAAAACTCAGCCATTATTAAAAAATGCAAACAATTAAACATATCTAGATATTAATTGGCACTACATAGAAAAACCCTCTCTTTTTCAATCAGTACTTTTTGCAGTCAGGAGTAATTTTAATGAACAGTTGCGTTTTGATGGCGGAAATTATTAACGAGCCGCAACTCCGTTATACAGCAGATAATCTGGGAGTCACGGAAATGTTGGTGCAGTTTCCTAATTCCCAGAAACCCGAAGATCCACCAGCCACCCTGAAAGTTGTCGGCTGGGGGAATTTAGCGACAGAAATTCAGCAAAACTACCACCAAGGCGATCGCGTCATCCTGGTAGGACGTTTAGGCATGAATACTGTTGAGCGTCAAGAAGGTTTTAAAGAAAAACGTGCTGAATTGACGGTGCAACAAATTCAACCTGTTGGAGGTAGTTTTAATACTGATCCTTTACCTTCTGCAACCGTAACTCCATCATTCACTGAAACTGCTCCCCGACAACCATCAGCATCTCGTCCGGCACAGAAAGAGGTTTCCAGTTACGATTCACCACGTCCAGCGCCTACCCCGGCGACAAATCCTGTTGGCGTTGCTCCCCAAGCCCCAAGTTACGAACCTGTACCCCAATCCACAAATTATGAGCGAACCACTTATCCAGCAGTGAAAGAGCAAGAACCAGACCCAGATGATATTCCCTTCTAAACATAGACGGAACTAATGCTATCAGTTTTCCAGCCCTTTTAAGGCATTAAGAATACCTTTGGTAAGACTGGTAGCAAGCAATGACGCATTACCAGGATCTTGTTGTATCTTTTCAAGGTAAGCGCGATCGCTCGCATTAGCTAAATACCTACAAAAATTACAACTGCTGGTAAATTCACATCTCGGCAAAACCTCAAACCACGAGTATTCGTATAAGAATCAGGAAGGGCACTGATGGAAAATGGCAAGTTATCTTGTTTAAGAACTGTTTGCAAGGATAGTGCTAATTTTTGAGCGCGACCATTGCCAGCGTCGTAGTAGAGTTTGATCCAAGAATCTTTGGATTTGGATTCAGAAGGATCTGAATTATTGACCAGCAGTTCAATTGCTAGTTCATCTTGCTGTTGAAGATTGCGTTGCTGGTTAATATCCTGTATCGTCTGCTTGATGGCTGCTTTTTCCGATGATTCATTAGTAGGATCTACTGATATGGGGACAACGCTCACATCTGAATCAAGATCATTCATTTGTGCAATAATTGAATCTCGCAGGTTCTCCATTGCTTTTTTTTCTAGCTTTGCGTAGTCATCTCCTAAAACTGAACGTCTTGGTCGTCCAGCAAGGATAAATGCTCGAGGCTTTGGCCGTGGGGTAGTGGGATTAACCCAAAGGCCTTTCAAAAAATTTTGCAACTCTGGATGATCAGAGCTTTGTTTTTTCAGGTCTGCCAAAATGCTATCGATCCGAATGCCTAGATAGCCTTTGACCTTCCTGGGAGTGCTTTTTTCATCTAAGAGTGCAGCTTGATGAATACCAACTACCAATCCGTATTTAGAAAAAATACGGCTAACTCAACCGTTGATGGCTCCCATGTTAACTGAGTTAGTGGGATGGTTAGATAGTAGTGTTTTGGCTGTAGCGATCGCCTTAGTAATACTACAATTTTTCCAAGACAACCGTCGTTCGCAGGGGCAAATTGATGCAATTTTTAGTCTGGGAAAAGCGATCGCTAACTTGGGAGGCACTTCTTTTTACAAGCTAGACTTGAGCCATCTCAACTTTTGCGAAATATCCTTAGCAAACATTGACCTACGGGCCAAGAAACTCTACAGGACTCGTTTTACTGGTACAACTGGTTGGGACGCCGCAACAGTAGATGATTCCTACTTAGATTTACATCAGCCCAAAGTGCAAGCCTTGCTGAAAGGAGAACCCATAACCCAAAACTTTTTTCGTACTAACCTGCGGGGAGCCTATCTACAAAAAGCGGTCTTGCAATTTAATCGCCAAACTTGTTTTCAGGGGGTAATTTGTGAATATATCTACCGTGAATTTGAAGATGGTGAGCGTACCCAACGTTATCCTGTAGAGCGGAACTTTTTGCCTGGAGAGTTTGAGGTGATCGTTCGCAAGATAGAAACTTCCTATGAGTTAGTGTTTGAGGCGATCGCAATTTGCAGAGATCGCAGCCAGTTCTACATCGTAAATGCGTGTATATTGTGGAAGTATGTGAGAAACTACCAAAAAGTGTAAAAACCAAATTTACTTACATACACATCAAAAACAATTGTTAAAATCCAAATAATTTTAAGTTAATATTGATACCCAACTCCTATGAGAGAAACTGTCCTAGAGGTTCGCAATCTACAAGTTGAATTTCCCAGTGATGGCAACACTGTCAGAGCTTTGGATGGTATTTCTTTTGGACTGCATCGAGGTGAAACTCTAGGAATAGTAGGAGAATCGGGGAGTGGTAAATCTGTGACAGCTCTAGCTGTGATGGGTTTGTTGCAAACTCCGGGTATAGTTACTGGCGGTGAAATCTGGTTTCGTCCACAGGAAAATGCCAACCCCATCGATTTGGTAAAACTGCCTCCTGAACAAATGCAGTTACACCGGGGTGGCGACATCGCGATGATTTTTCAAGAACCGATGAGTTCGCTTAATCCGGTTTATAACATTGGGTTTCAGCTAACAGAAGCGATTATGCGGCATCAAAAGGTGTCAGCAGCCCAAGCACGACAAATTGCGATCGCAGGTCTGCAAGAGGTAAAACTTCTAGCTAGCGATGAAGAGATCCAGCAGCAGTATATCGAAACTTGGCATCAAACCAACACCAATTCATCTAAACCAGATGCACCAAAGTTGGCACAGTTGGTTAAACAACACAAAGAAGCCATGCTGGAACGCTACCCTCATGAACTTTCTGGGGGTCAGTTGCAACGGGTAATGATTGCAATGGCAATTTCTTGCAACCCATTAATCTTAATTGCTGATGAACCAACCACAGCTTTGGATGTGACGGTGCAAGCGACAATTTTGGACTTGTTGCGAGAATTGCAGCAAAGCCGTGACATGGCAATAATTTTCATCACCCACGACTTGGGGCTAATTTCAGAAATTGCTGACCAAGTAGCGGTGATGTATAAAGGTAAAGTTGTCGAATCTGGTACTTCTCGGCAAATTTTCAGCAGTCCCCAGCATCCATATACTAAAGGTTTGATAGCTTGTCGCCCCACACTCAACCGCCGTCCCCAAAAACTACTTACCGTTTCTGACTACATGAGTGCAGAAGAGACAGCAACGGGACAAGTAGTAATTCAGGCGAAAGAACCCGCACAACCCACAGAAGTCACCACTGAAGAGATTGCTGCAAGATTGGCAAACTTCAATAAAAAGGAACCCCTGTTGCAAATCCGCAACCTGAAAGTTGGTTTTCCAGTGCGCGGGGTGTTTGGTGCTACAAAACGCTACAATATGGCAGTTAATGGTGTTTCCTTTGATGTCAAACCAGGAGAAACACTAGGTTTAGTGGGAGAATCTGGTTGCGGTAAAACTACCCTTGGCAGAACCTTGCTGCGATTAATTGAACCGATGAGTGGTCAGATTATCTTTGAGAAACAAGATATTACTAGCCTCAAAGGTGAACCGTTGCAAAAACTGCGGCGGGAAATGCAAATAGTCTTCCAAAATCCTTTTAGCTCTCTCGATCCACGGATGAAAGTTGGGGATGCGGTGATGGAACCATTGTTAATTCACGCCGTGGGTAAGACAAAGCAACAACGACGGCAGCGAGTAACCGAACTCTTAGAACGGGTGGGATTGAGTGCAGATGCGATTAACCGCTATCCTCATCAGTTTTCTGGCGGTCAACGCCAACGGATTTGCATAGCCCGTTCTTTGGCGTTAAATCCTAAGTTTATCATCTGCGATGAATCAGTTTCAGCGCTAGATGTTTCAGTACAGGCGCAGGTATTAAATCTCCTCAAAGAATTACAGTCAGACTTTCAGCTTACTTATATCTTTATTTCTCACGATTTAAGTGTAGTGAAATTTATGAGCGATCGCATTTTAGTGATGAATCGCGGTCAAATTGTTGAAGAAGGCACAGCCGAAAGCATTTACCAAGAACCTAAAGAAGAATACACGCAAAAATTAATTGCTGCGATTCCTACTGGTAGTGCTGAACGGGTGCGAAATCGACATCTGCGAGCTTTGTAGTTAAAATTCTAGGGCAATTCGGCGTTGTTGCGTGAATAAGTTGTCGGTAGAACTGCCAGTAGTGCCAAAAGAGAAAGCTGTTCATGTGGCGGTGGATTCAACCGGGGTGAAAGTTTACGGGGAAGGAGAATAGAAAGTTCGCACACATGGAGTAGGTAAACGGCGTACATGGCGCAAATTGCATCTGGGAGAAGATGTGGGGACTGGAGAAATTTTGGCTGCGGTAGTGACTACTAATGATATAGCAGATTGTGAGGTGCTTTTTTGAAAATCTTGCTGTTGAATTATTCCTGCAATGTGCTGCACTTAATCGCATGATTCAATTAGGCAAACCAGATAGCTACAAAGTGGAAAATAATCATTAACTCTGCTAAGAGTTGGTGTGACTTTTTTCTGTTTCATGCAACAAAGCCCAAATTAATTATTGGGCAAGAGAGCGATTGATATATTATGCGATCGCTCTTTTTCCACTTGCTCAAAAGCTGCTGCGTTAGGCTAAATCCGTAACAAACCCTAACTTTTGATTTACTTTATAAATGCTCTCTCACCTTTGAAACCTACTAATGCATCAAGCCAAAATCTACTGTAAGAGCTATTGCAAGTTCGACTTGCGCGATGCCTGGGTTGGGGTACGTCCACTCAAAGGGGGATAATTTGGGCAGACTACAGGCGGCGTTATACATTAATAAGTGTATCTGCAATACCGGACTTGTTCTGGCTTAGTCTCAATAGCAAAGGTTTGGAGATGTTTACTTTATCAGAAACTTCTATCCTGGCGGCAATCCTACTGTTAGCTTTAGGCATTTTGGGCTGGGGCTTTTATCGCGCCAGACCTTTTGGTAAACTGGGAATCTTAGCCTGGTTACAGTCTGTGGTGTTGATGACTCCCTGGCTCCTGTTTTTTGGATTGTTTGCCGCAGGGATTTACATCAATATAGCGGGTATATTGTTCTTAGTAGTGACTTCCGCAGGATTGTACATCTACTTAGGCAGCCAGTTACGCGCAGCTGGGCAAGATGCCATCCTTAAGCAACGCGCAACAGAAAGAATCGCCGCTGATTCTTTACTTGAAGCAAAATCCTCACAACCAACAGCAGAATTGAAACCGGAGATCCCGCCGATACCAGAAGAAGACTTAAATGTAGTTAAAGGTATTTTCGGTATCGATACGTTTTTTGCTACAGAAACGATCGCTTACCAAGATGGAGCCATTTTCAAAGGCAATTTGCGGGGAGAACCAGAAGAGACTCACAATCGTCTAACTGCAAGTTTGCAGCAACGCCTTGGCGATCAATATCGCCTGTTTTTAGTCGAAAATACAGACGACAAACCAGTGGTAATCGTCTTACCCAGCCGCAATGATCCCCGGCCAATGTTGTTATCGCAAAAAGCTTTTGCAGGTATTCTGTTGATAGCGACCATTGCCACAAGTTTAGAAGCTGCGGGATTACTACTGAATTTTGATTTCTTTGCCAATCCAGGGCGGTTTCAAGAAGCTTTGCCCATAGGCGCTGGGATATTTGCGATTTTAGTAGTTCACGAAATCGGTCATTGGTTACTTGCCCAGCGTCACAAAATTCGCCTTAGCTGGCCCTTCTTTTTACCAGCTGTGCAAATTGGTTCCTTTGGTGCAATTACCCGCTTTGAATCTTTGTTACCCAACCGCAAGGTATTATTCGATATCGCCCTGGCAGGGCCAGCCGCAGGTGGTATTGTCTCTTTGTTAATGCTGGTAACGGGCTTGCTGCTTTCCCACCCAGGTAGTTTATTTCAATTGCCCAATCAGTTTTTCCAAGGGTCGATTTTGGTGGGAAGTTTGGCGCGAGTTGTCCTTGGTTCGGCGTTGCAGTCGTCCCTAGTAAGTGTTCATCCTTTAGTGGTGATTGGTTGGTTGGGGTTAGTTATCACAGCTTTAAACTTAATGCCCGCAGGACAACTAGATGGCGGGCGCATAATCCAGGCGATTTATGGACGCAAAACCGCAGGACGGGCAACAATCGCAACTTTAATTTTACTGGCGTTAGTGTCTCTTGGTAATACTCTTGCCATGTACTGGGCGATCGTGATTTTCTTTTTGCAACGGGATCAAGAACGCCCCAGCTTGAATGAAGTTACTGAACCTGATGATGCTAGAGCCGCTTTGGGTCTTTTGGCTCTATTCTTGATGATCACCACGCTTCTACCCCTTACTCCCGGCTTGGCTGGGCGTTTGGGAATAGGATAGTACTGAGTTAGGAGTACAGACGCGATTAATCGCGTCTGTACAGAAGTTAGGAGCCAAACACGTGCGATACTTGGAAAAGTAAAATTGACTTGTAATTTTAGTAATCAATTTATTTACCTTTCTCTGAAATTCTTAGTTTTTAGTATTATTTCCCTGAGCTTCCTTCTTTCTGGGTGTAAGAATGAAGACGAAGTTCAGACGATGAATAAAAAAATATCAAGACTTGAGGAAGAAGCAGAAAAGCATATCATATCTAAGATTCAGGCTCAAAGGAACTACTTCTCAAAGCATAAAACATTTTTTAAACCTCTTGACGAACCAGCAACTAAGTATGGTTCTTTTGCACCAATTTTTGGGTCACAAATATGTTATCGTTACTATACTGAGAAAAATACTAAATTTATCTCTAAAACAATTACTGATGCTATTTATAGCTATGCCGTTCAAGCCGATTGTGGTGGTATGTTCGGCTTTGAACTTAGGTGGTATATTGGAGCGGTCTTTGCTGTTCGCATTAATGGAGACAAACAACTACAAATGGTAAGTATTGTGTGTCGAAACAATGAAAGTTATGGACGCGTACCCTCTCGACCAGAATATATAAATAGTATGGTAAAATGCCCATCTAAAACAACGCAAGTATTACCAATTTAACTAACTCTCCAAGTGAAAAAACACAGGTACTCTCCAAGCAGTTGCTTTTTTGCTAAAAAATATTAGTCTCTTCCAAAACAGATTTTTAAGTAATTGTCGGTGAACCTTCACTTAATTTCAGCGAGGTTTTCACCGACGGCTTGTGAGGAAAATTAACTGAACGGTTTCCAGCCTACTAGCAAATTCGGGTAAGCTTTTGGTGTGGGGAAAATTTTCTGGAAGGCAGCTTGACGCTCTTGTGGCTTTTCTTTGCTCATGTTCCAGAGGGTTTCATAAAAGAAGAAAGAGACTCCGGCAAAATTGCGATCGCGTACTTTTTGCACTTGTGTCTGAATCTGTTGCATCGGTACAGATCGATTTTTCAACCCAGCCAGAATACCCACACTCACTGGAATATGGCTCTTTGCCGCTTTCACTTCTGGATATTCTAATTCGCTAACAAAAACATTCAAATCATCCCGGTATATCTGCAAAACTAAGTCTTCAATGATTCCCATCCTTTCCCACTTCTGCCAGTCTGCTAAAAAGTACTCATAAGAAAAACGTTGAGGATTAGGAGCAACGGAAACCAGGCAATTTTTTTTAGTAGCTTTGATGGCTGTGAATACCCGCTTCATAAACTCGGTGATTTTATTAGCTCTCCAGCGCACCCATTCTGGATCTTTAGAGTTTTTGGAAGGAGCTTTACCACGGTGTTCTTTTTTGTAAAGTGCGACTGTATAGGCATCGTACCCTAATTCTGATGGTAAGCCGAAATGGTCATCAAATTGAATACCATCAATATTGTAGTTTCTGACAATTTCAACAATTAAATCTTGAATAAACTGTTGTACTTCTGGGCGAAAAGGATTTAGCCAAACACGATTATGTGTCCCTTCTTTAACAATCCGAGTCCCGTCGCTGCGACTGGTGAGCCATTGGGGACGATTTTTAGCTAATAGAGAATCTGCTGGTGCCATGAAGCCAAATTCAAACCAGGGAATCACTGTTAACCCTTTTTGATGTCCCACATCAACAATTTCTTTAAGGATATCCCGACCTTTTAAACCAGGTGTGGGATCGAGCGATCGCCCAATAACTTTTTGTGCAACTTTACTGGGATATAATGTATACCCCCAATTCCAAACCGCCGGATATATGGTGTTAAAATTAAGTTCATCAAGGCGTTGCAAAGATCCCTTGAGGCGATCGCGCTCAAATAGCACATCACTATCAATATTTGTTAACCATACTCCTCTTAACTCAGATGCTGGCGTTTGCGGCAGGTTAATCTGAGCGTTTAAGGGGAACGATAGCATCACCGTAGTAACTACGCTCAAGGTAGCTATAACGGTAAAAAAAAGAGACTTTCTGCTTTGGGGAATATTCCACCAAAAAGGAAACTCAACACACCACTTTACAAACCTTTTCATCATTTAGTTACAAACATGATCAAATTATGAGCAATCAGCATGAATAGCGATAGTTTCGATTGTAAGCGCTTACAATCGAAACTATCACTGAGATTTATGGGAACTCCAAAAAATAAATTATCGAATTTTTGGAATCAAAACGATTTTTCCTCCCCCTGCTCCCTGCTCCCTGCTCCCTGCTCCCTACTCCCCTGCTCTAAAAGGGATGGGATATTTTTTATTTGTCAGTCCCTTATTATTTGGCGCTGGCTATGAGTTGATTCCAGGCTTTGACTGCTGCTTGTAAATTCTTTGGCAGGTTATTTTGAGAAATATCGTTGTACTGAACCGTACCTTCTTGGCTGGTAAGAGTGTAGGTAATAAAATCAGCAGAACCACTGGGGGCTGGGTAACTCAGATTTTTGAATTTACTAAATTGAGAACGTTTTAGCGATCGCACAAATTGTTGCACTTGTTGTACAGGAACGCGGCGAACGCTACGTTCAGAATCATTGGCATCACCAATCCGTACCCGAATTAATTGTCCATCTTTGAGTAAAACAGTCTCGTAAGTTCTGCCAATAAAACCACCACTGGAAATTTCTCGAAATACTACATATCCAGGTAATGGTGGTGGTAACTCGCTGACTGGAATTTGCACAGGGGCCAGTGGACTTGAGCTAGCCTTTTCATTCAGCCTAAGTGCGGAACCTGTTTGATTGGTATGATAAACCAAGGTTTGGTCACCTTTGCCAACAACCACCCGCCAACCTGGTACCAAAGCTTGGGTACAGAATTCATCAGCATTAGCTAATTCTAAACAGCCATCTCTCCAAGTCTGCTGTTGAGCCTTAATAATTATTAGCTGAGAAATTGGCTGTTGCAAACGTTTAGAGGCGGCTTGTAAAACAGCATTTTTTACAGATGCGGGTAATGTATCTGACACCGCATTAGCTACTGGACGTGGCAAGCCGTTTGGTTTAATTCTCTCTTTGAGAACTTCATTGCTTGTTTCTAGCGATAATTTTGCAGAAGCGCCGGTAGCACCTTTGATAAGTGTTAAGCCGCTAGCAACAGACAAAATTCCAGTCAGAATCAAAGCAGCGAAAATTCGCGTTTGATTAACGTTAAAGTAGTTTTTCAGCATGAATTTCATAGTAAGATAGGAATCTTTGCTAAGAGTTATATAACTCATAAATATTATCTAGTCACTAATAGACAATAAAGTATATAATTCCAGAGATTCGCCAGTTGGAATTAACTTAGTACCTGTCTTCTGACATAGATATAAGCACAAGACGCTAAGGTACTGATTTTTTGTTCCTTATAGGGATTTTTCTTTACTTTACCTATGCGAGAACAGTTATATAGAAATTTTGGATGAAAATGCACTCAATCAAAACGCCCTATAGCCCAACGGCAATCAAGCAAGAACTCAGAAGCTCATCAGACTTCATTATTATGAACAGTTTGTTGGAGAAGAGAATCCACACCGCTGTTTAGAAAAATAGCTTGCCAGAAAAGCTTACAATGCTTTTGCGTAACTCTGGTAAGTGAGGGTTTAATAAAAGTAATTTTATAAAATAATGTGACAGAACGTAGCTTAAATTTTGTTTGACTCAACCTAGTATATACAAGATTTTGCAAGTAATTTCAGCCAATATTAAGCGCTGATGGCTTGCTGTTCAGCTTCAACTAACTGATTGTTAGGTACATCAAATCTAATGGTAGTAGCTGCCCAGTCTTTAAAATCGGGTGCTAACCAGACTAGCTTGCACAGGATTTCATCATTTACCCACAATACCAACGGAAACCGAAACTGTTTCCGAAACTCATCTCGCATGATATTGGTACTAATAATTAGTTGGTTGATGTCGGCTACAGATTCTAAACCTCGCACCATCAAAGCTTCGGGTTGAGTAGCACCAATTCCATTTGTAATAGCTGTATATAAAGTGTCTGCCGCAGGTGAGAGTAGAATTTCGTGGATGTCTGCTGATGAAAATTCTGTTAACACATTCAGCACGTGCTGCTGCCTTTCAATACAGTTACAACAAGCTAATATCAGTGAGAACTCCCCAGCAGAAACCATCATAGCTCTTGCCAGCCTGTTAGTGGCTGTTGTGCTCCTAGCTGTGCCGTTTTCCGAATTACTTAAGCTGATCATTAAAAAATCCTAGTTTGAATTTTAAAAATATCTGAGTAATATCTCAGTTATTCTACTCTACAAGTTTTGACTTAAAAGTGTTAAATAGGTAATTTTGATGAAGTTTTTCTCTAAATACCAAGCATAATACTACGCATATTTTACTAAGGAGTATATCTACCGTGTATTATGCCACACTTACAATTAAGGGATAATGTAAAGGTAGTATCAAAATCATGTAAACAAAAGATAATGCAAGCATAAGGAAGCAAGTAAGAAATTTGCAATTTAATTAAACGCTATCTTCATAGATTTTGGCATCTACCATTGGTTAAGTAGTTGTTTCTTAATATAATGTTAAAAAAATGCTCAGTATTAAGTTTAACAATAAACATTCAGAAATGGGAAAAACCCTACCTGGCCAGTAGTTTACTGTCGTCTACGGGAAGCTAGCTAAAAATCATTTTTTCTTGCCAAACCATTTCGGAGCGGGTGTAGAGTATTGAAAAAGAGCCAAGGGAGCAGATGGTCACTGAGTGTGGCCGAAGTGGAGCGGGGAACTCAAACCTATGTCCTCCCTTCATTCCACAGCAGCTAGGGACATCCAACCACAGTAGTTAAGGACATCCAAAAATTAAATTTCTCAATTTCTGTGTCCAATACGACTGTCCCATTTCTTCTCCTCCTGCTCCCCCTGCTCCCCCCAGGGCTGATTCATCCCATTTCAAACAAGATTTGTCAAGATGGTTAGCGAGAAAATTGTAAGTAAGCGTGACGAAGAGATGAACATTTAAGCACTGAAATATCAGTAAAATAGTTGGTTTCATCGGCACGCTGGTAACAAAATAACTAATTTTTAATCGCTAGAACCCTTGATTTTTAAAGCTCTTTCGGGAATGAAACAGCCCTGCCCTGCTCCCCCTGCTCCCCCTGCTCACCAAAGCGATTGATTCTTTTTTTATTTGGAAGTCCCTTATTGATGGGGTCATTTCCCTGCCTTCTGTGGTTTTCATGATAAGTCTTTAAGCGGACATGATATAACTCATCCGTTTGATAGAACTGTAGAGCGAAGATATCGCCTCGTTAGTCAGAGGACATCGAATTTTTAGCTTTCTAAGATCAGAATATCTGCAATTGTTTGAGGTGGGTAGCCAAAGGCGAACACGTGTAAGTTTGGAATTAATCAGGAGTGTCATACCATGCTATTTAAAGACCGCAGGTTTGCGGGTCAACTTTTGGCTAAGGAGTTAGGCGCTTATGCTAACCGTCCAGATGTCCTGGTATTAGGGCTACCAAGGGGTGGCGTACCCGTTGCCTTTGAGGTTGCCAAAGCATTAAATGCTCCGTTAGATGTTTTGGTGGCACGTAAATTGGGTGTGCCTGAGCAAGAAGAATTAGCTATGGGAGCGATCGCTTCTGGTGGTGTGCGAATAGTCAATAAATATATTATCAGTCTGGTGAAGATATCCGACGAAGTAATTGCCAGGGTGGCGCTGCAAGAAGAACGAGAGTTAGAGCGGCGAGAACGACTTTATCGCGGAAATCGCCCATTAAGAGATTTACAAGGGCGCACAGTCATCTTAGTAGATGATGGTTTAGCCACGGGTGCAACTATGTGGGCTGCTGTTGTTGCTGTGCGAAAACAGCAACCCACTCAGATTGTGATTGCTGTGCCTGTGGCCGCACCCGAAACTTGCCATCAGTTAGAAGCTGAGGTAGACAAAATAGTTTCTGTATCGACACCTAACCCTTTCCAAAGTGTTGGTCTTTGGTACGAAAACTTTCCCCAAACTACTGATGAAGAAGTCCGCGACTTACTCGCAAAAGCAGCAAAGAACGATGAACCAATATCTATCGGTATGTAGATATTTGGTTTTTGAGAATGGCAAGATTAATTAGATTTTGAACAAAAAATGAAGGTTCCGCTATAGATTAGCGATCGCAACCCATATTAAATGTCTAAAACTTATAGCAAAAAGGTACTACAAATCTAATAAATTAATCTAAGAAAATATGAGTGATCCAGAACTAAACTGCTTAGAATTTACACCTGATAGCAATAATGTTTGTTGAATTTCTCCAACATTAAAATTTAAAATAAGTCCATCATTAGTATCAGTTATATTTCCTTGAGAAAACATCTCATTTAACCAACCGTCAGCCTTAATATCATCCCAACCCTTAAATTCAAGCTTATCGATACCAACCTGAAAATCTTGAATGACATCAAAGTCTTCTTGGAAAGAGCTATTGATACTAACCTTACCTTTCAACAAGCTATCGCTAACGTTGACAATATTATCAACACCGAGGCTAACTAGTAAATCTTGGACGCCAGCAAGCTGATCTGTCAACAAGCTATCGCCACCATCGCCACCATTGAAAACAAATTTATCATAGCCGTCGCCACCAACTAAAACATCATTTCCCTCACCACCAATCAGAACATCATCACCCGAACTACCATTTAAGCTATCATTGCCTTCGCCTCCATTTAGAGTATCATTCCCTTGGCCGCCTTCGAGGATGTCATCGCCTTTCCCTCCATTCAACTTGTCATTCCCTAAGCTGGCATAAATTTTGTTTCCACTGTTACTTCCTTTAAGATTATCTTTTCCAACCGTGCCATAAATAACATTTTTACCTAAATTGTTGATTAAACTATCTCCTAAAAAAGTAATATTACTGACATTCATCTCTACTAGCGTTATGTTGGTGTTACGATTAAAGTTTTTTTGATAACTACCAATCGCCTTCCCTATGAGGGAGTCCTCCCCATTATCACCGTCAATATCAGTAGTTTGCGGACGACTCTTAATAGTAATATTACTACTCTTGCTATATTCCAAATCAGCAATTTCCTCTGAGGAAATTAATGTACCTTGGATACCGAAATAATCTAATACCTTAGGTTTATCAGGATTTGTGGTATCTAGTGCCAAGAACCCAATTTTACCCTTAGCTTGGTTATATTCAGCAGCAGAATTTTCAATTTCTTTAGCTGTTAGTGTTAAGTCTGCAAAGAAATCGAAAGAGAAGGTTTTTTTAGCAGCAACTTCAAAACTGCCAATCACTTCCATTTTACTACTGGCACTTCCTGTGAAAGAACCATCTAATCCAATGCCAGTAACGTCACTAAAGAGCGAAGAAAAAGTTGGGTCGGTATTAAAAACAGATCCGGCTTGAACCGTAGCAGTAGCAACGCCACTTTCAACCAACGTCTTTACCTGAGTGGTAGTCAAAGTTCCTGAAGGTTTTTGACTATATTTTGAGAAAGAAGCAACCCCTGTAGCGTTAACAAAGTTAGGTTTGGGATTAGGAATTTTATCTACAATTGGCTGTAGAAATAGTGTTTGTGACCGCATAATATTTTCTGTTTATCCTGTTAAGTACTTTGTCTACAAAGATGTATGAGTGCATGCAATCCTATCTTGTGGAATTAGGCGTAGCGATCTTACGGTCTCATAATTTAAGCAGTAATGTTGGTTATCCAGGGGGATCGCATCTAAAATTATTCTTGGCCACAAACAAGGTATTGTTAATTTCATCTTCTATTGATGATGAGGCATACCTATTTAGTCAGGTCAACGTTTGTTACAATTGCAATTAGGTCATTGCCGCTAGGAAGTTGGGCGAAAATCAAAGTATCAAGCTCAGTTATCTGAGATTTAGTTTCAAGTTTATAAGTCACTGCTGGACTAAGCGCCAACTGATCAATACCCTTCTCAAAGCCCAAAATAGTAGCATAGTCTTTATCGCCAGCAGATGTATAATAAGAGCCATTCGCATCCCCAAGCACAAATACATCTTTGACGCCGTCGGGAGAAATATTTGTGACGTCGCCCTTATTGTCAACCGCACCGCCACCTATTAACTGATCTCTCTCAAATGATGTTCCTCTATTAGGGCTAAATCCATTGAGAGTGTCACTACCAGCGCCTCCTACGAGAAAGTCTTCAAAGAATCCTTCAGGAGCATTTGGAGATCCGCTACGGCCTCCAATCAGATTATCATTACCATTGCCACCAAATATTACGTCACTACCCTGATCTCCGTTGATGGTGTCATTGCCAGCATTCCCAAAAAGCAAGTCATCACCAAGAACTCCATTAAGGCTATCGTTACCGCTACCTCCATTGAGAGTATTATTGGCGTTAGTTCCTTGGAAAGTTGCCATATTTTTTGTCTCGCAAAGTTGTAAATTTTACTATTATCCGCACTGCTTAAATATTATTTATATTCTTGGTTTAAGCAGGGCGGTATTGTTAATTTTCTTCTCTATTGATTATGAGCTATATCTAGTTAATCAAGTTAACGTTTGCTACAATCGCAATTAGCTCATTACCGCCAGGAAGTTTGGCGAAAATCAAAGTATCAAGCTGAGTTATCTGAGAGACTGTTTGAAGTTGATAAGTTACAGATGGACTAAGTTGCAACTCATCAATACCCTTCTCAAAGCCCAAAATAAGAGCATAGTCGTTGTTGCCAGCAGCTGTATAAAAAGCGCCATTGGCATCCCCAAGCACAAATACATCTTTCACGCCGTCGCCAGAAAAAGCTGTGACGGTGCCGCTTCTGTCAGCTGCACCGCCACCTATTAACTCATCTCTCTCAAATGATGTTCCTGTACCACCGGCAAATCCATTCAGAGTGTCACTACCAGCACCCCCTACGAGAAAGTCTTCAAAGAATCCTTCAGGAGCATCTGGAGATCCGTTAGTACCTCCAAGCAAAAAATCATTACCATCGCCCCCAAATATTACGTCACTACCATTATTTCCTGTGAGGGTGTCATTGTCAGCATCCCCAAAAACCAAGTCATCCCCTTCACTTCCGGTGAGAGTATCATTGCCGAGTCCTCCATTAAGGGCGTCATTGCCGATACTTCCACTTAGCTGATCATTACCGCTACCCCCATTAAGGATGTCATCACCAAGACTTCCACTCAGGACATCATTACCGCTATTCCCATTCAGGGTATCGTCACCAAGGTTGCCAGACAAGATGTCATTCCCATCTCCCCCATTCACTAGGGAATTACCACTGATACCTGTAGATATCTTGTCTTTACCGCCTCCCCCGGTCAAAGTATCGTTACCACCAAGACCAAAAATTGTGTATCCCTTAGTATTAGTGTTTCCTCCTGGGACATTTAATAGATCGTTGCCGTTAGTTCCTCGTAATAAACTACTCCTACTTCCAGATGTATTGTTATTACGATCTCTCCCGGTCAAGATATCGTTACTACGACTAAAAAGATTCGCGATCTTATCAGCATTATTGTTTCCTATATTGTTCTCGTCATTTCTTTCTATGATTGCCATGTTTTTTCCTCGCAAATTCTTGATTGAAGTTGCCAATGTGCAGTGGGTAATCCTCCTAAGAGGATGTTTTAAAAGTATTTTGCTGTGATTTTAGACACCTTCTTGATCCCTCTAACCCATGCCAGTCAGTCATGGGAAGCCACTCCGTTGTGTTGAAGGAGGTGGCGTAGAAACCCACTTTTTAAGGGATAAATCGAAATTAAAGTTGGCTTTAAAAAGGGGAATTTAAGAGGAACTAAAACCTTTTGATACCAACAATAGGACTTTTAAAACATCCTCAGATTAGCTGTTTTTGAGCGTTAGGTTCATTACTAAATTATTGTTTCCCCCAAAAACGATTCGTAAAATTTTTACTAGAAATAGGCTAAATTAGCCCTTCACAGGAAACTATCACCTATCAAATTGAAGCCTGTAAATCCGAAGTTGTTTGACAAGTTATTATTATTTGCTACTATCTCGATCCCATCACCTAAATCAGTGATGACATTAACGCGCCCAGAAGCAGAATTTGTTGCTGTACCTAGAAATAAACTGCGATTAGTACCTCTAGTAGGTGTATCAGTGTCTAGGTTGCTAACGAAAGTACCGTTATCTTGACCTCCTAATAGCAAATCGTTCGTGTTATCTCCAGTGTAGGAATTCATGGTTAACACGCTACTTCTATTGGATCTTGCTCCGGGTACGAAAATTTCTTCACTCGTGTTAATTGTGAAACCTGTAGGAGAACCAATCGTGAGGTTCATGCTACTGCCAGCACCACTTGTATTGACGTAGGACAGACCTGTGACAAAAATACTGCTCATTAGATTTCCTCTTGATACTGCTAAATATGCAATACCGACTTGCTCAGAGAGGCAGGGGAGCAGGGAGCAGGGGAGAAGATGCTGTAATTTCCTAGCAATAGAGGGTTTCAGAGCAAATAAATTTATTTATGCTTAATGTTAAATATTTATTTCAAGATGCATAGGACAAGAAATAATGCGTCCAAGCTTTCAAAGCCAATAAATTTATTTATGGGGTTCTCCCCCAAGCTTTGTACACCCTGTCCTCTTTCCTCTCCTTTGACTGATAGTTATGATATTAAAGCTCAAGTATGGCACTTGTTAGATGCTGAACTTTAGAAGCGTTACGCTAAACATTACTCGGCTTGACAAAAGGCTTCCTAACATTAACAAACAGATATCAAGTTGCATGAAATAGGTAAGTCTTGCAACTGTCTAATTAACTGTGTTAAGATTGAGTTATATTTAGAAAACTGCTGAAAACTATCTTAGCTTATAGTTTTCAGCAATTTTTGAACATCTAACAGTAGGTTGAATAGAGTACAAGAGAACCCAACAAAACAATTGCTATGGAGTGTTGGTTTTCATACTCTCTTTAACCTGCTTTTCTTTTTAGGCTTCAGATTAATTAATCCAGTTGAATTAAGATCCTGGATTACGAACGGTAGCAGAAATAGCGTTAACGAAAGTCTCAGAGCGATTGTCTTCGGTTTGAACACCACCAATGACGCTGGTGAAGGTTCTGTTGCCAGTAGCATCAGCACTAACAACTAATTCAGCAACGTTTCCTTGGATACCACCCAAGTTAGTGTTAATTGTCTTGGTGAATGTTTCATTAACTTTAGCGTTAACTATCTTATCTGTACGGAAGAAGTTGCGGATGTTAGTACCACGACCACCAATAATTTCTTCAGAGGTGTTTTCCAAGTAGTTTAGATCAGAAATAATCATTTGAGTTTCTCCTGCAAATGTGTAAGTTGCTTTTAGGGATCTTCGTTTTTGCCAATCTTTTATTGGCTATACGAATAATATAGTTTGTTTATTCAAAAGTCAATGTTTTCAAGCAGAATTTTGATTTAAAAAACTAATGTATTTATGTTTAAAAATGACTATAAATAGCATTAGCTAAAATTAAAACAAGCAAGACAGTTTTAGGCACTAATAATTGTTAACTCCCACCTAGTAAGACTTATAGCGATTAAGCTTAATCTTTTAAAGCACCAAGTTAGCAAAATGTGGATATATTCACAAAATACTAAAGACAGAAAATTATTCAATTATAAACAAACAACACTAGAACCTATAACATTTATGAAAACTAGATGCAACTACCTTTAGTTAGGAAAATTTAAGAGCCTATTTAGTTGTGTTGGATGACATATTTAACAATTCCTCCTGCGATCGCACATTTGAATCTGAGTCTATCTGAGTAATAATTTTTATTGCGTTGATTTGTTGTTTTAACCAATCAGAAAATGATTCTGCAATGATTTTTTGGCGCAACTGTTCATCTAGTTGGGGTTGAATGACTTCTTCTACCCAAATTAAATGCACCCCCTTGGGAGTCGTAATCGGTTTGAGAGATTGTGGTGGTACAGCAGCAAATACGGCTGCTGCAATCTCTGGACGAAAATCTTTGCGGTATCGGAGTCCTTGATATCCATAAGCACGGCGAAGTTCTGGTTCTGGAATATATAAACGAGCAATTTCAGGAAAATTGATTTCGCCTTCTTCGAGCGCATAAAAAAGTTCTAAAGCCAAGTCTCGATCTTCGAAGACAACTTCGTAGGTAACGGCGGCGACATAATCTAGTTGGTGTTCATAAAAGTGCTTTTCGAGTTGAGCAGAAAATAGATGATTTGCTAACTTCCGTGAAAGGATGTTGTTGTAGGCTAATTCTTCAAACTCATTCACAGACAGGTGGTGTTTTTCCAGCCATGTCCAAGTTTCTTTAGCTTTGACAAGCTTCTTCGCAAACCTTAAACGATCTCCTTCTTGCTGTAGTTCTTCTGGTGTTACTGGAATTTCTAGTTTTTTAGCTGCTTCGATAATGATGCTTTGCGCTGCTATTGCCTCTACTACATTAGGTATCTGACAGGAAAGTTTGAGGCTGTGAATGATATCTGAACTGGAAATTGCCAGACTGTGGGGCATAATACGATATCTCCAATAACTAAGAGAATTCGGCATGGGGCATTGATGGTTCCTTTTGCCCTATTTCCTAATTCCAAATCGCTTTGACTAAATCTCTAAACCGCCTTTTTGCAGTTTTTTGAACGGATCTAAAACAAAATCAATCACGCGCCGTTGGCGAATGATGACTTCAGCATTTGCTGTCTGACCGGCACCTAATGGAATGCGTTTGTTGCCATTTTCGACATACTGCTGCTCTAAAATGATTTCTAATTCATAGTTTTCGATCTTTCCTTGGGGTGTTTGGGTAATCTTGGAGTCAGGAGAGATCCAAGTAACTTTCCCTGGTACGATGCCATACTCCTGGAAGGGATAGGCATCGAACTTGACCTTAACTGGCATTCCTAGCTTCAAAAAACCACTATCCTGATTAGGCATACTAGCTCTGAGTACGAAGTCTGCATTCTTGGGTGCGATTTGGGCAATCCTTTGACCGAGTTGTACAACTGCTCCTGGCTTCGTGGTGGGTAATTCAAAAATCACCCCATTAATCGGCGATCGCACCACCCGTTGCTGTATCTGAACTTTTATAGATATAATCTGGCTTCTTGTCTGAGCCATTTCTGATTGCACTGCTGTTATTTGTGTCTGTAGGTCTTTTAACTGTTCCTGATTTTTCATTACGGCTAGTTGCCCAGCTTGCAGCACACTTTTATAGCTACTTTGTTCCTCTTGCAGTCGGAGTCTTGCTTGTTTGATATCAGACTCCAACATATTGATAGTTACTTGATAACGATTTAGCTCTTCTGCCAAACGCAATTTTGCTTGTTTAATATCTGATATAGCTCTGCTATAGAGTCGTTTACTTTCTTGTTCTTCTTTTTTGAGTTGATCAATTTGGGTTGCAGAAACTGCACCATCCTGAACGAGTTTGCTAAAGCGGGCAATTTGCCTGGAATCTATACTCAGACGAGTTTTAGCTGACCGCTGATCATCGCGAGTGGTATCAATCTGCTGCTGGGCTTGCTTAACTAACGCTTGTTTTTCTAACTTTTGCAGGTTATAGCTACTCAGTTTGGCATCGAGGTTTTGCTCTGCCTGATTAACTTGAGCCATTTTTTCCAATTCTTGGGATTTATTTTGTTGCTCTAAGAGACTAGTTGACATGAGGAGTTGATTTTTGAGCAATTCTAGTTGGGATTGCCGATTTTGTAGCCCTTGCAATTTGCTCTGGAATTGTTGCAGTTCCATTTGTAGGACATCAGATTCTAGTTCTACTAAAACCTGGCCAGCTCTGACTGTATCTCCTTCTTTGACCATAACTGCTTTGACACTTCCAGCAGCTTGAGCATCTAATTTTTGAGTTGCGCCTTTTGGTTCTATACGCCCTCTAGCACTGCCAGTCTCATCTACTTTCGAGAGAGTTGCCCAAGGTAAGAACAGACCAGCAAAGGCTATGAGTACATACAACAAACCACGAGTCCAAATCCGAGGTAAGGCATTGAGCAATGCTTCAGTACCGTAGTACAAGTCTTGATTGTTATTTTCTGCCTCAATAACTTCTACAGATTCTTCTTGCTGTGTGTAGCTTTGATACTCATTTGGCTTTTCTTGGGGAAGTGGGGATGATCTATTGGGAGATGGCATAATTTTAGTTCCGATAAAAGTACATATATATGAGGGAGTAGAGGGCAGGAGAGGTAGAGGGAGAAGAACAGTTAATTATTGCCCAATTCCCAATCTCAACTGACTTGAGCCAGTTGTTGTTGATTGAGGTAGTAATAATGACCTTTTTTATCGATTAATTCCTCGTGAGTACCGCTTTCTACCAAAACGCCTTGATCTAAAACCAGTATCAAGTCAGCGTTGCGGACTGTAGAGAGGCGATGGGCAATGATTACACTTGTGCGTCCTTGAAGAATTGTTTTAAGGTTGTTTTGAATAATTCGTTCTGATTCCGAATCTAGGTGGCTAGTAGCTTCATCAAACAGCAATAACCGAGGATTTCCAAGCAAAGCACGAGCGATCGCTAGGCGTTGGCGCTGTCCACCAGAAAGCATCCCGCCGCCTTCACCAATTTGGGATTCGTAACCCATCGGTAGTTTTTGAATAAAATCATCGGCTCCAGCATATTTTGCTGCTTGAATAATTTCTTCTAAAGAGGCATTTGGATGAGCGATCGCAATGTTTTCCCGAATCGTCCCACCAAAGAGAAAAGTATCTTGATCTACAACGCCGATTTGAGAACGGAGCGATCGCAACGAAACACTCGTGATATCGCAACCATCAATGAGTAGTTTGCCATCTGTCGGCGGATATAAACCTAAAATCAATTTACTCAGGGTTGTTTTTCCAGAACCACTGCGCCCTACCACTGCAACCATCTGTTCCGGTTGGATTTCAAAGTTAAGATTTTCTAAGACGTTAGTCTCGCTTTCTGGGTGATAGCGAAAGGTGACATTATGAAAGCTAATGTGACCGCGCAGCTTACCCAACGACTTCCGGGGTTTAGTTTCTAAGTCTTCTTCTGGTTCGGCCTCCAACACATCATTTATGCGTTCGGTGGAAATTACAATTTCTTGCAATTGATTCCACAGCATAGATAGCCGTTGGAAAGGACTCAAGACGTTACCCACCAACATATTGAAAGCAACTAATTGTCCAATCGTCAGTTCGCCATTAATTACCTGAGTCGCTCCGTACCACAGCAATGCAGTATTTACAAAAGTTTGGATGACACCACTGATAATCTGCAGGTGGTTACCTATTATTTGAGCATTAAAGGATTTTTTAACCAAATCATTCAACAGTTCCTCCCAACGCCAGCGCACAGTCTGTTCAATTGACAATGAGCGGACGGTACGAATTCCACTAAGAGATTCGATGAGATAGCTTTGTTCTTTAGCGCCTGCATTAAAAATTTCTCTGGAGATGCGGCGCAAAATACTTGTGCTAGCCAGCGCCAAGATAAAAAATGGCGGTACAGTACACAGCACGAATAATGACATCCGCCAGCTATAGGAGAACATTAAGGCCAGATAAACCACCAATGTCAGCATATCCAGCAAAATGGAAAGTGTCTGACCAGTGAGAAATTGCTGAATTTTCTGGTTTTCTTGGATGCGCGAGACTATATCCCCAACAAAACGCGACTCAAAATAAGAAAGGGGCAAACGGAAGGTATGTTTGATAAAACCTACCAATAGGGAGATGCTAATACGGTTAGCAGTATGAAATAGAAGATATTGTCGTACAGCGTTGACAGCGACGCCAAATAACCCAAAAATAATCATCCCTAAACCAATAGCGTTTAAGGTTGTCACACTGCGTTGCACAAGTACTCTATCGAGCAATAACTGAGTGAATACTGGCGTTACCAGTCCAAATAATTGGATTAATACCGAAGCTACAAAGACTTCTAATAGTGTCCGATAGTGAGGTTTGATTAACTCAAAAAATTTCCAAAAGCTTGCACTTTCGTTTTTAGTATTTTTTAATAAAGCTGTAGGTTGTAGTAACAATGCATAACCACTCCAACCTGCTTGAAATTCAGCTTTTGTCAGGCTGCGTTGACCAAGAGCAGGATCACATACAATCACCCGCTTTTTAGTGATTTCATAGACAACGATGAAGTGGTTGCCTTCCCAGTGGACAATTGCAGGTAAAGGTTGTTCTACCAATTTATCAAGAGTGGCTTTCACCGGACGGGTGGTAAAACCCAGGTTTTCTGCTGTGGCTGCCATAGCCTTTAGAGATGCACCACTACGGTTGACGTTGGTCATATCTCGCAGACGATTGATACTAAAATGCTTACCCCAATAGTTACCAATCATCACCAAGCAAGCAGAGCCACAATCGGCAGCACTTTGTTGGGCATAGAAGGGATAGCTTTTAGTGAGCCGTTTCCACCAATGCCCCACTTGCACTTTCGGACTGGGAAAGTAAAAAGATGATTTTTTTGGTTGTTGTTGTAACTGCTGATCTCGTTGGGGAAAAGGAATAATTTTGGATTTTGGAGTTCGAGAAGTTTTTTCCTGACTCCCCGCTTCCAGCTCCCCACTCCCCACTCCCCACTTCCCTAACTCGGGCAGGTATTCTAATGCTGTTTGCCTATGGTCGTTTTTCAGAATGTAAGCAATTGTTGGTTGAGTTACCTGCCAATCACCTTGTTTTGGCTGGGCCAAAATTGTGCCTGGTGTCAAAAAATGGCCTTCAAAATGCCGCAGTTGCCCTCTGTACAATAGCCATAACTGGGAATCTTGGGATACTTGCGTAGTTATAGAGCCAGTTTCTAAATACTGTCGTTCAAAGAGAGATAAAGCTTTGAGCATCCCTGGTACCAGTGAAGTATGGCACGGTAATTGTGAGGTTTGGCGACATAACAACAGCAAATCCCAAAGTTCTGCACGGGCAAACAGGCGATCGCGAATATTAGGATACTTGTCTATCAATGTTTGCAATGCGTCTTGCCTGAAATAGCCAAGTTTTAAGCTTGTCGAAGCTCTGACTACATAAGGGTTAAAGTCAGCTTCGGGAAACAGAGTCAATTCACCGAAAACAGACCATGCACCAAAGGTAGTAATTAAATTCTCAGAACTATCCAACAGTCGGACTTTACCTGTAAGGATAATGTAGATACCAGGGTTCGTCTGTGCAGATTGCCAGAACTGCTTTGCTAGTGGTGGCTCCACAATTTCCATTGCCGCCAGTAAGTTTTGTAATTCTTTTTCGGAAAGCTTTGCACCCAAGGTGTACAAGAGCCTTTCGCCTACATGTTCCCCAGAAAGCACGGCTGGCATTTTCTAACCTCCAAGACAGAATTTAGTTATTGCTCTAAATTGAAAAAATAAGTATTATTTGATACTTTTATATTTTGCGATAAACCCTAAGCTTCCTGTAAGGAGAGAGTATTGTTATATAAAAAGTATTTTTATTTGAAAAGCAGCGTCACTTGTTGTAACAGTCCCTCGATATGAGAACCACTAATGTGATGTAAATGCTAAAATACTGAGCTACACCTTTGCCTGGCCAAGCTTCTTTGCTTATAAAGCATCAATCCTTGCAGTGCCTTCGGCCGCCACAAGACTCGTGCTTTCAGTAAGAGGTTGAAGAAGAATTTAGAAGCAAAGCATCTACAGCTTTGTCAAGGTATTAGAATCAATTTAGTAGGGTATGATTCAGCCTACAGCACGTAACCTCCAGCATTAAAAAGCTGGCTTTGGGCAGGCTACATAAAGATTAAAGAGACGAAAAAAACTATAAAGCACATCATCATTTTTTGAGATTTCACTACTTAATGAAAATCTCACTTAAACAATATTGCTTGGTTTGCTTAGAAGCTACTAAACTCAATCTTTTTCAAGTCATGTTTAGTCTCTTTAAACATATACCCTAATAGCTATGTAAATTTTATTACACCTCCTCTAATAGAATTAGTGCAAGTGGTTAAAATGGTGTTGCAAGAAACATATTTACATAATTAAGTAGGTAGGCGGAAAAATTTATAACTATGTTATTGCGATCGCCGCAAAGTCAAGCGAGCAATAGAGCTTCAAGCTTTTTAGATTTCGTTACATAGTTAGGTTTATTTGTGCCTACCTACTTAGCTTACACTGATTAACTTAAAGTTTGAATGGTCTATGCTTATTTTCCTGTAAATTTTATAAAATCTTACATAAGGCATAGCTCTTAACAAAAAAAATACAATTCTAAGCCATTAATACATTAAATCTTTAAAAAGATAGACCACATAGTATGGTGCAAGTTAAACAGCACATAATACTTCCAGTTCGCCCATTTTGTCGCGAGTTACAAACAAAGTCTACTTTTAACAATTTCTCTAGGTCTACAGATTTTAATATGTGCTGTTGTAAGCCAACAGCAAGTAGCTGGGGCTGATTAATTTCTTCAGCATAGGCTGAGAGGGCTTTTTTAAATGGTATGCCATAAAAAGTTCCTTTCTAATTGACAGGGCTTTTGCAAAGAATTAAACAATGATCAGGTTGTTAGCACTAAAATATAATGCACTAACGCTGTTACAACTTGATTTCTCTCAGTTTCTACAAAGTGTAAAGTTCATAAAAAACCTGCTTTTTCAAGTCGTTTCTAAGTAATCTGGACAGCAATTAGTTTTATTGGTGATATCTCTGCAAACCTACAAAGCCTATAACACAATATCAACTTGATATTGACATTATTATTAATAATTTTATGTATAGTAGCTAAATTGATATCCTCTCACCCCTAAGGCTTCGCCTGTAGGGGGAGATTTCCAAACCTTACGATTTAGGTTTTTGTTTCTTCTCATTACTGGTTTTTCGCAGATGCCCTTTGGACTGACTTATGCTCATTAGGTCTTACACTCGCTCTACAGACTCCAACGGTCCCACCGCCAAAATAATTAAAGTCAGTGAAGGAGTTACCCCCTCCACTGCTCTCCAAAACAGAACGTGATAGTTTCTCATCATTCCGCTCCTGAGTAAAACGGCTGTTGTCATCAGAACATATATTGCACTGTTAAACCGATTTAACATCGCTTCTGCTACTTCTGGTTCGCCGTTAACAGTTGCTAACTTTTCCCGTACATGACGGTCTATTGGTCATTTTGCCAACCTCAAAATCTCGGTGAATAATTTTTGGTAATCAGATGCCCCATCCTGTGCGTTTTTCATTCCCCAGACTGTAGTTTTTTGGAAGAAGGCATTGGCGATCGCCTAATAATCAAATAGCACTCTTCAGGAAAGCCAGGAAAGTGCAGGCTTCTCATGTGTATTTGGGGAGGATAAGGGTTGCCGTTGGCAACCTTTGTCCTCCCCTTCCTTATAATGATTATAATTCCCGCTTACTGTATATTTTATTTCTTGGAAGTCCCTTACTGAATTGGTATTCTAGTAGGGAATATTATGTTCCCGGACGAGAGCGAATACGATCGGGTATATGATGGCGATCGCCTAATATTTCCAACAAAGGGCCATTAACATCAAACTTAACCATACTTACCGACGCGACCAAAATATTCACCCGATAGCGATAGCGTCCCAAATCAATCCCCAGTAAACTGCAAAGCATAATCCGAATCGTGGCTTTATGGGAAACTACTAAAACATTACCTTGGGTATGTTTTTCTTGAATTTCAGCAATTACAGGCATAGAACGGTTAGCAATATCTACCGCAGTTTCTCCACCTAGGGGTGCATTCCAAGCGGGTTCTGTCAACCATTTTACATAGTTTTCTGCGTAATTCTCTTGGGCAAACGATTTACTCTTCCTTTCCCATTCGCCGTAACTACCTTCTCTAAGTCCGTCACGTAACTGCATATCCATACCGATAGCCTCACAAAATGGCTTGGCAGTTGCAATTGTGCGCTTCATCGGGCTAACATAAACAGCCTCCCACTTCAATTTTTGATAAACATCGGCAAAACCGGATGCCATCTGCATCCCTTCAGAAGTTAACTCCGCATCAGTTTCACCGCAGAAATTACCACTTTGACTAAAAGTAGTTTCTCCATGTCGCAATAAATACAAATTGAGTGTCATAGCTCGTATCGCAATTGGGATAAAGGAGTGCAAAAACAAAATACCATCATTCTCGCAATCGAGTATGTGACAACAGGACAAAGTAATCAACCAAAAAAGTCAATCAACCACAAACTTTTGAAATCAAAGACAAAAGTAGCGGTTTCAGCTAGTACCGCTAGGCGGAAGTCAAAAATAAAAAGTCAAAAATTTTATGGAATAACCTCTTCAGGGCTTTTCGATGGTCTGCTTATTTACGCTGTGCTGTACTAGTACTCGTGCGCCTACAGTCTGCAATAGCGCATCCATTGCTAAAGCATCAGGGGTAGTGGGCAAGATTAATAAATTACATTCATCAGCGAGTGCTTCTAAATCTTCGTGGCTTGGTCTAGCTGCTATGCCAATGGCCACATGATCAAAATTACGGCTGTGCATAGGAGCTTGTAGTAAATCCACGACTTTAAAGGGTAATACTCCTCGCTTTGCCTATCCCGTAACACTGTGGCTTGAATCGCCATCAACTAGTAGTCTGTTGTTCACGTCAATTATCAGCGAACCCTTATCTTTTGTCTAAAGTCCAAATCTGAATAATTTCAGTAATTTTACTATTCTTTTAAAGTTTTAACTAAATTAATATCATTATAAATTTATTAATGATACAAGTTAAACCATAATTAACTTTTTATATTTTTATTATAAACATTTCAATATATAGCTTTTCCGCTGAATTTCTCTAGTAATAAACAAAATAATCATAAATATTTCGTTTGGATCAACTATACCTTAATATTCTGAAACTTTTCTAACAGACTTGTATTGAAACTTTAGCATAAAAGAGCTTTAAAATCATAATTATTTAATGAAAAATTGAATGTTTTTAGGTAAGTATCAGTGTTTAAAAACACGATATTTTATTAAATGAATGGACGAATCTATAAAAACCGAGCAGGTAATTGATGTATCTATGGATAACTCATATAAATGTCAACAAGCTGAAATTGAAGATATAATCAGCCATCAAATCTCCAACTGTATTCCTCTTTTGAGAAAAATCTCAGAAAGCTCTGTAGAAATAGCAAATCCATCTCTAGCTATCGCGCTTAAGGAAGAGGCAGCAGAATTAAAAAAAGTACTAAATCAACTAAATAATCAAATTGTAAAACGTCAAAAATTTGCTTCAAAATTTTGCCAAAAACTCTCAGATAATCAAAGGACTTCTCAATCTACTAATGAGCTATATTTTCGGATTGATGCTGATGCCAATATCCTAGATTATCAATTACAAAATCCGCAAATAATAAATAACTTAGCAGAAATAGCTATAGGTAAAAATTTCCTAGACTATTTACCATTTAGTATAAAAAATCGTTACCAAGAAGCCATTATCCAAGTACTAACAAGTAAGTCCTTAGTAAAACTTGAATATTTTATAATCGAAGAAAATAGCAATTTTGAAGCCAGATTATTACCATTAGCAGAGCAACAAATAATAATTTTTTTATCCGAAAAAAAGCAAGTAGCATTAGCAAATAATAGTATTGACTTTCAAAAAATTGTAGAAAATAGTAATAACATTATTTTTGCGCTGACAATTGAGGGAATATTTTCTTATGTTTCTCCTAACTGGACTGAAATCTTAGGGCATGAGGTTGAAGAGCTTATAGGAAAACCATTTGCTCCTTTCATGCATCCCGATGATTTACCAATCTGTGCAGATTATTTTGAAAGAGTTTTGACAACAGGTCAAAAGCAAGATGCAATTGAATATCGGATAAAACATAAAAATGGCAGTTGGCAATGGCATACAAGCAACTCATCAGCCATAAAAGATGCCAATGGAAATTTTTTATATTTTGTTGGTATTTGCCATGATACAAGCGATCGCAAACACGCACAAGACGAACTAGCGCAGCGATCGCAATTAGCGAATTTTCGTGCCGATGTAGATGCTGCTCTTGCTCAGAGTCAAACGTTAGAGTATATGATGCGTCGCTGCACCGAAGCGTTAGTCGAACATATAAATGCAGCCTTTGCTCGCATCTGGATACTGAACAAACAGGAAAATGTCCTAGAGTTGCAAGCCAGTTCTGGAATGTACACCCATATTGACGGGCCTCATAGACGGGTGCCAGTTGGTCAATTCAAAATTGGTTTGATTGCCCAAGAAGGCAAACCCCATTTGACTAATTCTGTACTAACAGATCCCCGCGTAAGCAATCAAGAGTGGGCAAAGCGTGAGGGTATGGTTGCTTTCGCTGGCTATCCTCTAATTATTGAAGGTGAGACTGTAGGCGTTATTGCGATGTTTTCTTGTCAAATTATGACGGAATCTGTTTTTAATGCGCTAGAATTTGCCGCCCAAGAAATTGCTATCGGTATCAAGCGCAAACAAGCAGAAATTGCACTCAGAGAAAGTGAGTCCCGTTTTCGTCATCTTGTAGAAACTACCAATGATGGAGTGTGGGAGTTAGACCAAAAAGGCGTTTACACTTACGTGAGCCAAAAAATTGCTGACATTTTAGGGTATGAGCCAGAGGAAGTTTTAGGCAAAACTCCTTTTGAGTTGATGCCACCAGTAGAAGTAAACCGAGTACAAAAGATTTTTCAAGTTCTAACCAACTCCAAACAGCCTCTAATTAATTTTGAAAATAAGACCCTTCATAAAAACGGACAACTGCTTGTTCTAGAAACTAATGGAGTTCCCTTCTTTGATACATCCGGCAATTACCTGGGCTATCGCGGCGTTTATCAAGATATCACTGAGCGCAAACAAGCAGAGGAAGCAATGCAAGCTCTAGTAGCTGGAACGGCAGCAGTCACAGGCGAAGAATTTTTTCCTGTCTTGGTGCGTCACTTGGCAAATGCTTTGGGAGTCTGCTACGTCATACTAGCAGAGCGAATCACTGGAGACTCCGGTAAGGCTAGAGTTTTATCATTTTGGGCAGGTGACAAGCTTTCAGAAACATTCGTCGAGTATGCCTTAGCTAATACTCCTTGCGAAGTCGTGTTAAAGGAGGGAATGCGTTCTTACCCTTGTAATGTACAGCAATTTTTCCCTCAAGCCAAGGATTTAGTGGTATTAGAAGCAGAAAGTTATTTGGGAACGCCTCTTGTCGATACATTTGGTACGCCCATAGGGCATCTTTGTGTATTAGATACCAAACCGATATTACAAGAGGAACGCGCCAAAGCTATTCTCAGCATCTTTGCAGCACGAGCCACAGCAGAACTACAGCGCCAGTGTACAGAAACCGCCCTCCGCACATCAGAGGCTAAATATAGAGCTATTGCTCAACGAGAAGCACTGCTTAACTGTCTTTCTAGCCAAATTCGAGCTTCTTTGGAACTCAATTACATTTTAGAAACCGCAGTACAAGAAATCCACAACTTATTTCAGATTGATTACTGCGCTTTCTTTTGGTATCGGCAAAACGCTGATGTACCTTACTGGGAATGTGTATATGAAGTAGAACATTCTATTTTACCCAGTCTGCTAACAGCCCAAGCAATTCATCCAGGATTTGAAATAATTGCAGCAAAAACCTTAAACAGAGAAATCATCCGCATCGATGATCTTAAAATTGATGGCGATGCCTGCGGCGGGCTACGCCTACGCACGATGCAGCAATTTTTAAATGATTTCGGCTTCACGGCTTTTATGTCTTTGCCTGTACACACTCAATCTGGTGAGATTGGCGCTTTAATCTGTGGTTACTGTAATGGCTTGCGACCTTGGCAAGAAACTGAAGTAGAATTGCTACAAGCAGTGACAGTTCAATTAGCGATCGCTATTGACCAAGCGAAACTTTACACACATAGTCGCCTTGTTGCCCAAACTGCCCAAGAAAAAGCACAGCAGCTAGAAAAGGTTTTGCTAGAACTTCAACAAACCCAGGCTCAACTCATTCAAACTGAAAAAATGTCCAGCCTGGGGCAATTAGTAGCGGGTATTGCTCACGAAATTAATAATCCCACCAATTTTATCTATGGAAATATCAAGCACACCAGTGAATATGTCACAGATTTGCTGCACTTGGTAGAAATGTTTCAAGAACATCACTCTCCACTATCACCAGAGATTGAAACGCAAATCCAAGAAATTGATTTAGATTTTCTCTACCAAGATTTACCCAAAGTTTTAGATTCAATGAAAGCCGGCGCTGAACGCATTCGGCAAATTGTCCTATCTTTACGCAATTTCTCCCGTTTAGATGAAGACACTACAAAGCGAGTGGATATTCACGAAGGCATTAATAGCACTTTACTGCTACTGCGAAGTCGCCTGAAAAGTAAACCACAACGTCCCGAAATCAAAATTATTCAGGAATATGGCAACCTGCCACAGATATTATGTAATGCTGGACAGATGAATCAGGTGTTTATGAATCTGTTGACTAATGCCATTGATGCTCTGGAAGAGGGATTAGAGACTAAGGATTCGGAACTGGGAAAAGAGCATTCAAAATCCTCAATCCTCAAAATTTGCATTCATACCCAAGTTCAACAAGATGAGTGCACAATTAGCATTGCTGACAATGGTTCAGGAATGACCGATAAAGTACGTAATCATATATTTGACCCCTTTTTTACTACCAAACCTGTGGGTAAAGGCATTGGTATGGGGCTATCAATTAGCTACCAGATAGTCGTCAAAAATCATCGGGGGCAACTTGAGTGTATCTCAGCACCAGGAGCAGGAGCTGAGTTTATAATTACGATTCCAATACAATAAAAAAATTGGAAACAGGATTACGAAATTTGGGTTAAACCTATGACGGCTCAAAGGAGTCTCAAGAGTTTATCCGAACCGTATTGATATCAGTATAGTAAGCGCAAGAAGAGGGATTGTTACAAAAGAGCTTGGTCATCTCATAACCAAGCTCTTAGCTATCTCAATCAATTATTGGAAGTAGATTAGTTTCATCACAACCAATTAGCCAGCAGGCTGTTCTAAATTAACCTTGACAACTTTGTTCTTTTCTTGCTCAGTTTTGGGCAGTGTCAAATTCAAAATGCCATCTTTATAATCTGCGGTAACGTTAGTATTTTGAATCCGAGCCGATAGAGGAATTACGCGTTGAAATTTACCATACTGAAACTCACTCCTAGTAACACCTTTTTCCTCAGTTTGAGTTTGGGACTTGCGCTCACCACTAATGTGAACAGCGTCTTGGGTGACTTGAATATCTAAGTCTTTAGCTTCCAGTCCTGGCAGTTCTAGCTTGAGATGAATTGCATCATCAGTTTCGTGCAACTCAGCAGCAGGAACTCTGATAAAGCCTTTTTCAAACCGTGCAGATGGTACTCTGGTATCTCCAAGTAAGCCGTTGATGTGACGTTCTAAAGCGTTCAATTCTTGCCAGGGGTTGTAACGAACTAGTACCATAACTCTTTCTCGCATTAATGTTTAGTCGTTTTTGCACTTGCATTTGTGCTGATGTATTTATAATACGTATGCTTATAATTTCTGTGAATTCGGTTATTATCACCAAATAATTGATGATTGCCGCACCAAATTAGGTAGTAAAAACAATTACGGTTTACTCTAATTTATCGGTTCGGAAACCCGAATAGAAATATTAATATTAATAATAATCAACTACTAATCTGCCCTTGAAAATAGCTATGAGTAGCTCATCTGAAACCTCCCTGGAAATTCCTGCCAGAATCCAAGCGGTTAGCGCTCAAAGGATGTTAATTGATATTCAATCCGGACTTGCTTAACGTCAATTTGCTCAGATTCTAAAAACACGAATTTTTCTACTTGCTGTAATCCCAAATTTTCAAACTGTTTGAGTTCCGAGTCTGATAATGGCCAAGGTGGGCCAGAGGGTTCAACTTCTGTATCTCGAACACGAGTAATCAGCAAAAGTGTGCCACCGGGAGCAACAATTGAGGCAACACAGGAGATAACCCAAGAACGCACATTCAACGGCAAAGCTTGAATATTACGACATTCAAAAACAAAGTCAAAAGCTTGATGCCATTGTGAGGGAATTGCTAACAAATCTGCAACTATATAGTTGACAGCCGAATTGGGAAATCGCTCTTGACACCAAGCGATCGCTGTGGGAGAAATATCAAAAGCAGTTACCTCAAATCCTAAATGAGCTAAAGCTTCGGCATCATCTCCCAAACCACAACCAATAACTAGCGCCTTTTGTCCAGAAGTGAAGGGTTGATGACTTGTCAACCAATCTTGTAGATAAGGGTGAGAAGTTAACTTTGCCCAAGGAATTTTTGCTGTATCACCTTTAGCTTCGGCATATAAAACTTCAAACCATGCCGATGGCTCTGAACTTTGTAAAGCTTTGGTAGCTAACTGTTTAACATAAAATCTTAAATCTTCAGGTTGTTGTTCAAACATAAAAACTGACCTTTGGCTAAAAACTGGCGTAAACGTGTGTGGCAATGCTATGTTTGCTACGCATTGGCGTTGGCGTTGGCGTAGCCCGCTGTAGGCATCGCTCCCATCCTGGAAATTAAAGCGTTCACGTAGTGGCTTGCAGAGAAGAAAGTTGAGTTCTTGAGTTTTCCTCTAAGGATTTTTACAGTATTAATTAATACAGATATTTTATCTTTAATTATATTTTTCAAACCCACATTACCCTAATCCAGAAGATAGATACATTTTTGAAAAGTTGAAGCACACTTGTAAAAGCAACTTTAACTATTCAATAATGATATGACAATGTGGCTAAAATATGGTGTAAATGAAGATGGGATATTGATATGTATTGAAGATGTCAACAGGGGTAAGACTTCACTTAAGTGTCCTTACTGTAATAGTAGTCTAACTGCTAAAAAAGGCAAGGTGAAAGAGCATCATTTTGCTCATAATGACCAAACCTGCCGCCCCATAGCTAACCGAGAATTCCCAACTTTGCCACTCTATGACAATTTCAACGTTCAATTATCTGGCAAGGATTTGGCACAGTTAAAATTACTTTGGCAGGAGTACGGAGCCAAAAATTACCCTATTAGTTCCTACTTAGTTACTTCTGGTTTACTCAAAGCAGGGGTGTTAAGAAAAAACGTATACTTAACCCCACCTGAGTATGAATTTAGTGATTTGGGTAAAGTTCCTGTTGGAGCGCTAGAGTTCAGACAATTCAACGATGTGCAGTCACCCCTATTACTTAAAAAATTACTGAAGCTGGAGCTAGCTTTTAAACACGCCAAGCACAAAAACGCTCCAGATTTAGCATACAGACTTACTGATTTAAAACTGTATCGCGCTCAACTTCAACGTATTTTATCTTGTACACTATATTTTTTAGAGATTGAAACTAATATTGGTACTCTGTACAAAATAGGAGTAACCCAAAGACCTGTTATTAAGCGAGTAGCAGAAGTAGAAATAGATTTACTTGCACACTACCAAACTGTTTCAATTAAGGTACTGGGAAGCTGGGTACATCGAGGTAATGTTGAATTATATTTTAAACATCGCTATCGAGATTTTAATCATCCCATCGGTAGTTTAACTGAATACTATAAATTTAATGCTGAGGATCTCAAAATCGTGCTGTGCAACTTGCAAAAAATGCAACCTAAAATACTATCTCAAGATGAAATAGATATTCTTGAGGAGAATTCTAGCTTGATCCAAGTTGCTATGTAGCGTTTATATCACATCGTCGCAAAATACTTAATAATTGGTAAGTGAAAGTACCTTTTGTATTGCTATACCTCCAAATACTCTGCGACTGCTGCCAAATCTTCTATTGCTCGACTCAGGTTATTTAACAAAGCTTCGGCTACTTCTGGTTGAGCGCTGACGTTTAGCGATGGACTGAAATTCGCTTATCTGGGGATCTTGCTTTCTTATCCAAACCAAGAATTTTTGCATTTGCGGCTCATTTTCGAGCTTGTCTAGAGTCTTAAGTTCAAGAATCAGCAGCTTAAGCTTATTATCGAACCATGCATGAAGGGATCCATACTTGCTTTTCATCCAATCAGTAATCTCTAATTCTCAAATACCTACTTAACAAAAGTATTTAATTCTTATTAAGAATATTCAGATTGCAAAAAAACAATTTTTGTTGCATTTGTTTACATAAATTGCATCACTCTATTGAGGTTTGTAAATAATTTGTATTTCTACAAGGAATATTCCTTTAGACTGATCTTCAAGTGAAAAATGTGGGGATAAACACAAATGCATTCGTTAAATATATTTTGTCACGAATTTGTAGTTGCTGTTTCCTGTGTAGCTTGCATTATTGGACTGGCTTTACTGTGGGACGGTAAGCAGCAAAAAAATGATGTGGAAGAAACAGAGCAGATTTTATTTAGGATGAGCTTTACTTACTGGCTAGTTTACTGTGTAGCCTTTGGTATAGAAAAACTAGTTTTACCCGACTGGGAATCTTTGCTCATGACTTTGAGAATAACTACGGCTCTGTCATATTTCTTAACTTTTTCTTGCATTGTTAGTTTGCCATTACACAAATTTGCAGTCCACCGTGTTGAGGAATAGTCATGAAGCATGGGGAATTGGGAATTGGGCATGATTATTTCATAGCGATCGCTAATGCCGTTTCCAATTCTGACTGGGTTAAAGGGGTTAAAATAAACACCTCTTGTACTGTTTTCCCCTGCCGTGCAATTACTTTATAGCCGCCACGAATCGGTACTGAGACACGCAGTTGCATTTTCGGGCAATGACCTCTTGCCCGCCCAATCACTCCCGGCGTTACGGTTTGGATATGATCTTGCTGACAAAGACGTTCTAAAATTGGGATAAGACCAGAAAGGTGTGTCGAGTGATTCCAAACCAGTCTGGCAGCTTTTTGTGAAGCCGCCCCGAGAGAGTCTGCGGTGGGTTTGCCCATAATAATTAAGCTGCTTCTAGAGGTGCCATTGTCAAACCTGCTCGGCGCAGCTGCTGATGATAAAGTTCCGCAGGTTCTTGGGGACCGACCCAGACGATCGCTTGACCTTCATAGTGTACCTGATTAGTCAGATCCCACGCGCGATCGCCACTCATCCCTGGAATATATTTCATCAAACATTCACTCACATGTTGGAATGTATTAAAATCATCGTTTAATACAATCACTTTGTAATTCGGATAAGTCTTACGGGTAACTTGATTAGACCGTTCAGGAGCTTTAGTTGGTGCTGTGGCCATCCCGTAAACCTCTGCTGAAAGTGTCATAAGCATAGAACAATTAAGCAAGATAATTTTACAAAACTACACTACAAGCAACTAGTTTAGTCCATTGCCAGTTGTCATTAGTCATTTATCCGTTATCCGTTGTCCTTAACATAACAAATGACCAATGACCAATGACAAATGACTATCTACCGCCAATTATCCCAGTTTTCGTTAAAAATGGATGTATCGGGGAAGGCTGTGGGGTTGCCATTTTGTTCCAAAAGCCGTTTGAGCGCTTCTAGTTGTGGCTCTTGTTTGGGTAAGTCATCGACTAGTTGGTAGGGTGCGATCGCATTTTTGATAGCAAAACTAGCAACAGTTCCCGCAGCCGCGCCAGCCGACCATTCAAAGGAATGGACTCGATAGGCAGCAGCAGCAATATGGCTAGTACCAATGCTTTTGCCTCCTACCAGTAAATTGTCAATTTTCTGAGGAATCATTGCCCTCAGAGCAATTTGGAAGGGATAAGCAAGACCTGCACCACGCCTTTCACCTGGACGTTCTATATTACCAGGGGCTTCTGGGGGACTATTCACCATACAAGGATGGAAATCTATTGCGTAGTGACCAATACCCACAGAATCGGGAAAAATGGTAGAACGAGTCCGCCGCATTGCTTTGTCTGGTGAAATCTGACCGCTAATTACAGATGTGGCTTCCAATCCTGCTAGCGCAGCTTTTAACTGCCGATACATATCTGTTGGCAGAGTCTTAGAGTAATACTCATCATTGTAATCTCGGCGAGAAATATCAATTTCCCAAATAGTAAAACCTCCAGGTTGTCCCCAACTGGGGCGTCCAATAATGCGGCGTCCTTCTCGCATATAAGGGTATTTTGATAAGCCATGTACTGTCCCCATTGGTGAATCTAACCCGGAAACAAAACGGTTATTAGGTTGCTGCTGCTTTACACCTTCCCCCAATTGAGAATCTGTAGTTCCAGCTACCAACCAATGATAGAAAGAGATGGCATTTTCCTCACCTTTGCGGAGGGTTTCTGTTCGCAGTCCTCCCATCCAGCCCCCTGGTTTTAACTGCCCAGTCCCTTGTAACTGTTGGCGACTGTAAACTAAGTTATCCTTGGCTGTTCCGGGGCGGTAGTCGTTACCCCAAGTCCAGTTTTGCATAGAAATATCCCCTGGTGTAGCAGCAGTAAAACTTACACCGCCAAATTTTGTGGGTTTCCCTTTGTTTGGACTCCAAATGCGACGATAGGTGAAAACTAAGTCAAAGTTAGCCAGTCGTTTTAATTCGTAGCTGAAATATGGTGCATATTGTGAATAAAATGGGGGCATCGTCTGCGGTTGGGGTTCCTTAGTTGCCTCCATTGCAAAAGTATAGGTAAAGCCTTGAGGGCAATAAGGATCATTATTGGCGCTGGAAGAAGAAGGTTCCAGGTAGGAAAGAGCATCAATACCTAATCGGTAGGGAACATCAGCTAGTGCAATAATTTCTCCAGTTTCGCTCGCGTCTACGACATACCACTTAGGAGCATCCCCTTTATCTGCCTTAGGAAGGAAACGGAGAATAGTTTTGGTAAATTGAGATGAGTTTTCGTAGCGATAAGCATCTTCAATAACTTGAGATAAAGTAAAAGTATTAAGGGGTGGTGCGCCTTTTGGTGGTTGATGTTGAATAGCGATCGCACCATTAATTATTTTGCCATCAGCAGCGATTTCTAAATCCTTAATTACCGTGTTGGGAAACCATTGCAGCTTCCCTTTGCCTTGCTTCTCGGCATCTTTGAGCATTTGGGTCAAAATGTTGTGAGCATCGCGGGGAAGAAAGCAAGAGTCACTTACCCAACAGTCACCGGGGTTAAGTTCACCGTATTTGCGCCTAATCCGGTTTCGCAATTCTAGGTAGCCGCGCGAATAGAATTTTAGGGCACGCTGAGTTGGACGTTCGTCTAACGCAGATGTCCCTTGAGAAGAAATTTGTCCTCCCAGCCAGTCAGTAATTTCCGTGAGGCAAACTGTTCGTCCGGCTAGTAACCCCTCGTAAGCTGTGGCGGCACCGGATAGTCCACCACCCACAACTAAAATCTCGCAATTGACAGTTTTATCTGGGGTTCTCGGTACTGTGGCGATTGCCTTTGATGTTGGCGCTGCGATCGCTCCATTAAATGCAACTAAGCTAGATATTAAATTGAGACCGATCAGCGATATTAAGCTATAAGCTACTTTGTGTCTGTGCTTCATGGTTAAAAAACCGCTCCAAATCCTGTGTCACCTTGTAGAAGGTAGCATCCAGCAAATGCTCATCACAAGTTTATAAGAGTAAATATATTTAAATACAATCTTTACACTGAAAATACTGAGTATGGAGGTGAAATTTATCCTGTCTTGTTGTCATGCTAGAAAGTCTGCTTTATCTGCCCAGTCTAAACAAGAGGATTAACTGGATACACCTGAAGCGTTCCCCCTTGGGGTTGCCGTTCGCGGTAGCGTCTCTGAAAGAGAAGGCATCGCTATTCAACTACGTGCTCATAAAATCTTGATCCAGCGATCGCAACTCTCGGTATCAGTTCGGTAGATGCGTTCGCGCAGCGTCTTTGCAGGAGAATCGCCAACAACACGCCAGCAGCAGCGTGCAGCGCAAGCCCTAATGTTTGTTTTGATGATGGTAAGGCTTCAGCAATCATTGCTCCCATGAAGTTGCTGACAACGGGCAAAGCTCATAGTGTTAGAGCAAATAGAAATTCCTGCATAGGTCAGGCTCCGCTAGTCGTAACAGACTTTTTGATATTTGATCGGTCTACCGATAGATTGCATCATCGATTGTGGCTCGGAAGAATTCGCCCTCTGACTCAAACCGCTCAGTGCCAAAGTACCATCCAATTCGTAGACGCGTCGGAATGGTGTAGCCGGAGAATGTGCCCTCTGACTCTAAAATTCCACCGAAGTCCACATAATGGGACTCAGCACCTTCTGGATTACCCCAGCGCGGTAGCTTGAAGGTCTTGAGACGACCTGTTCGATCGATGGTGAAATCGAGTTCGGCTCTCTCGCCTTGCACGACAAAACTGGAATGCAAGCTGGAGTCTAGATGCGATGAATCTGTGCTTGTCCATGAAACGCCATCGCCACAGAACACAGACGGTAAGCAGACTGACTCTGATTGGAGGCGACCAACGCTAGACCGCGTAATATCCAAACCACTCGCCGTCATCACAGGGAATAATCCTAAAAGCTTCCACTGCATAGCACCTACACCGTCTATAATCCGATCCGATCCCACAATTGGCAAACCATTCATCCATGCCGTAGCACTCCAAATCAGTCCATGCTCCCAGCAAATGACTTGCTCTGCTTTGAATGGAATCCAATTCTTCAATTTAATTTCGCCGTGCATCTGCAATCTAACCGCAGATGCGATCGCAGTTCCAGGAGCGATCGCATGTTCGAGATATCGTCTTGCTGCTTCTGGTAGATGAGCGAATTCGTCTGAATGAAACACACGATCCTTAGATATTGCAGAATTCCATAGCGTATTGAGAGAAATCTGTTTATTCATCATTGCCTCTAATATTTTTAATTCAGAATTTGATAGATTGTGATGATAAGAATGATTGCGAAAATAGCTGTATAGATTGATTTAGTATATTTGGCTAGCCAATTTGGAAGATAAATAGAGAAATTGTCTTTTGTGGAATTTGAATATTTACGGGCAATCAGAGTTAATGGGCAGACGAATTTAAAGGTTAGTAGGGTTAGCCCTTCTAAAAATACCAATCCATAACCAATCCAGAGCCAGAGATCGAGTTTATTTGCGATTGCCGCATAAAGCATATAGAAAATAACAAAGTTGAAGAATACCCATATCAACGTGTGAATGATTTTAATTAGCGTCAATTTTGTTCCATTTTCCATATTGGTATTAGTGTGACGGGAGTTTGTTCTATTTATTGAATGAGTTGATTGAATACGATATAAAACGTAACGGTCGATTTTGTAAATAATGCCAAAAATTGAGCGCAGGTATAATAACAGAGATAGCCAGAAAGCAGATTTAAAGTTATGCGATCGCCTTTTCGCGTTTTTTCGGTTGCCGAATATTTAAAAGCAGAAAGTAAAAGCGAACTCCACCATGAGTATTTGGGTGGTCAAATTTTTGCGATCGCGGGGGGCAGTAAGGCGCACAAGGGAATTGGACAAAGGAGATTTTGGCAAGTGAGGATAAAGTGGCTTTAAATTCGGTCAACTTATCGCTAATGATGACAGATATCTATGATTTTTTGATTTTGGCGGATAAGGGTAATATTTTGTATTGTAGTTACAGTAGAACAGAAAGCATTAATTATGATAATTGGAATATTTCTAAGAAATTTTAAGACATATTCAGGAATAAACTATATCCCTTTGACAAATGGGCATAGTTTTTGTGGCTTAGTCGGTAATAATGGAATTGGTAAAAGTTCTGTTTTGGAGTCTCTTGATAGTTTATTAAATGGCAAAACTTGGAATTACAACGTTGTTGTCAAGAAAAGTGGCTTAAATACTGTGAAACCGTATATTGTTCCTGTTTATTTATTATCATTTAATCAAATAAAGGGAAAAAATACTGAAAAATTTAAACAAATAAGCGACTACGTGTGGAATGTTGAGGAAAATGACATCAGTTTAGCAACTCGAGTTCATTTCAAGTTGTTTCAAGAGCAAAGAAATTGGATAAAAATAAGTAATATTGATAAGTTGTTAATTCCATTAGGTTTGTCTTATGATGGAGTGCCAAGTTTAAGCATCTTTAATACAAACAAGTTTGAATTTGCAAGAAAATACGTTGAAAAAATTAGCAGTGAATATAAAATCCCAGAATGGATTGAAGATATAAAAAAAATATACTGAAAACGCATAAATTAATCTCGATAGCATCGCCTTCTACAATGATGGCATCACCTTCAGATATGAGTTAAGGTTAAAATTCCTATTCCACCATTCAATAAACAGCTTGAAATTGTCGAACATATCGATGAAATTTGTAATCGCGCCAAACAACTCCGACAAGAAGCTGAAGCTGATTTAGAGAAAGCAAAACAAGAATTCGAGGCAATGATTTTAGGCATTCAATAAGCTGATAATTCGGGCAAAGTTTTGCGAACTCTAAACTTTTTAATTGAGATAGCACTTTGCTTTGTGGATTATGAGGCGCGATGGCTTCGCCGGTTCGCAAAGCGACCATCGCATAGGTTGAAATGATTCCCGCCTTTGATTTGATGAAAATTGAACTAGCGATCGATAACCTAACCTACAGCAAACTCAGTATCAGAGCGCACCCTAGCAGGTTGAAAACCCAAAACTATATCTTCATGTGGTACACCCAATTTTAATAACTCATAGGCAATTCCATCTTCCGTACCATCATATTGAATCCAAATCTTGCCATTTTTAATATCCAAATGTAGCAAACATCCATAATCCCTGATATCATTCTGCTTCCAACCCACATACACTAATTGATAGTGATTGCGCTCCGTATCAAAAATAGGTTGAGCCTCAACATTCTTTGCCGATTTCATCGAGCGCTCGGCTTTTGCTTGGATTAGTTGTTGAATATATTGCCTGTAGAGAGCTACTTTATCCATTGCTCAATTGTCTCCTTTTCTAAGTCATAAACTAAAAGTTTAATTTGACTGCGTTCTACCACTGTATTAATAAAAGCTAAGTTAAAAAAGGTTTGATAAACAAAACGAGGTACTGCTAAATATAAAATTCGCTCTGGATCTTCATCTTCTAAAGCATACCGATAATCTAAAAACTGTCCATGCGCTAAATGAAAATCAGAAATCCTTGAGGGATTAATAAAACTTTTCACCTCAACCGCAATTTTATCATTTCCCCTTTGGGCACCAATAATCTGTTCCGCCCCAATGTCTATATACATTTCAACTCCACCTATACGCAATTCGTATGGATCGTGAGTTATTTGCCATCCGTCTTTTTCAAGAGCGCGTTTAACTTGCTCGTGATACAAATCTTTTGCCATATTATGGGTTGCGATGAGGAACTTGAGCGATCGCTAATTAAATCACGGCACTAGAATATTTTAACTAAAATTTGACAGACTCAAAACCTTCAGCGCGATAGCGATGCACAGAAAACCTATGCTGTATAGCATTCGCTATCATCCCAATTACAAGATTGCGATGTCTACGACGGGCTACGCCTACGCAGCATAAAGCATATAAAAAATCACAAAGTTGAAGAATACCTATATCAACGTGTGAATAATTTTAATCAGCGTCAATTTGATTTCACTTTTCATAAAAGCAACGCAAGTACTTCAACACGATATTCGGGTACTTCAACACGATATTCGGGTACTTCAACACGATATTCGGGTACTTCAACACGATATTCGGGTACTTCAACACGATATTTGGGTACTTCAACACGATATTTGAGTACTTCAACACGATATTTGAGTACTTCAACACGATATTTGGGTACTTCAACACGATATTCGGGTACTTCAACACAATATTTGGATGCTTGTGGACTCGCCAAAGCTTTGTTATCAAACAGTCTTATAGAATTTATACTGTTAGCGGACAGCTAAAGTTTAGCCCATTCTGACTCCTGAGTTGTGAATTCTTCTTATAAAACTTTTTATACAAATAATTTTAAAGATTTCAAGTGAAATTAGGGAATAAATATCAGATTTTACCGTAAACTTCACTTTAGTTTTGGTGGTTTTTACTCAGGGAAAAAGGAATAGCAAATAGCTAAAGTGGAACCACAAGTCTGTAGTAATTTTTACATAAATTTTGTAAGAGAGGCATTCATGGCGCGACTGAAACGCAGTTCTACGGTATTGGATAAGGCAACGCTACGGATATCGGGGATGAGATCGATTAGCGAAACGCTTGAGTTTAGCGATAGCTTAAATTTAGCGGAGTATGAAAAGCGGATTCAAACCTTGCAAACGAAGCTATCGAGCTACAACACAATGCTTTCCACGGTTGATGAAGCGGTAGGGCAGATTGAATTGCTAGAGCAGGATTTGAGAAGCTATTCGGAAAAAATGTTGATGAGTGTGGCGACGCGCTATGGTAAGAACAGTTTGCAGTATATGCAGGCAGGGGGTAAACCACGCAAGAGTAGTAAGCGATCCGTGGGGAATACTGCACTGAAGACTGCGCCAACAACGACGATCGCAGCAGTGATGACACCGAATACAGATAAAGCGACGACAAATGGCAATGGCACGAAGGCATTGCTAAAGTAAGGAAATTAGTTGATCGGTGCGATCGCCCGGCTCTTTTCTAGCCGCGCGATCGCTTTCATTATGTACAACTTTCATTATCTACAAATAAACCAGTCAACAGGTCGGCGTAGTTGGGGCAGCAGATGTTGTTTCACCCAATCAGTCTTGTTATTAAACATATTTATGGGGAAAGCTCCTGATTTAAGTTGAATACTCTGATCCATTGGAACGCGCCAGAAGTATCAAACGTGCAATTCCATTTACTACGCCCAAAACCGCACACACACTCAGCCAAAGCATCAGATCGAGCATAGAGCGAAATAGCACTACATATCCAAAGAATCGATCAGAGACTAATGCGAATAGCCAAGGCAATACGAGTAGGAAAAACCCTGGCAAGAATGTGCAGCCAATCCCTAACCAGACCCGCCACAATGGAATTCTACGAATCGTCTGTCTCCACTGTCTAAATCTCGACTGACTTTTAAACGCTCTATTTCTTGCTGGAGTTCGTAGATGATTTTCTGTAACTCACGTATTACCTTGCTCTGCTCAATAATTATCTTTACCAGTTGTTCTTTCGATAACTGGTTCAAGCTTTCTCGGTCTAAAACAGTATGACAGGTATTGGTTCACATTTGTGATACCCCCCCTCAACTGTCCCCTTTGTCAATATTCTGTTACCTGAATCCTTACTTAAAAACTGCTCTTGCTAAAAGTAGACAAGAGCAGTTTTTAATTGCAAAGCCCAAAACAATAATTTAGGCATCTTCAAGTTCAAATTGAGCCACCGTAACAGCGTTAAAAGCGAAAGCCAAAACTAATGGCATCGGTGACTGAAACCAAAAGGTAAACAGAACAGCTACGATTGTGCCAATTACTGCGGACATCGACCACAACCGTTCTTCAAAAGTCAATCCTTTCTCGGCTTTAATCACTCTGAGAACGTGAACTGGAATTGGTTCCGGCATTACCCCACCCGGAGGGAAAGCCCAGAAGTTGTTACGTCGCTCGACAAACAAATCTGTCCAGCCATTTTCTTGGCACCATGCTTCAATCCATTGAAGTGAGTAATGATTCATCATCGGGTTTCGGAGTTCGGTTTGTAGAAGTTGCGTACTTGGTGAATGTAAACTCTTAGAGATTCCTGAAGAACTAACTAATCGCTATAAAATTAACGCTAATTATCCAACTTTTAAGCTTTGTCAAGCAGTTAAGACGCATAAATTACGCCCAAACCTTGCTTTCATTAATTAAAAGACTAACAGTTCATAGGGACTGTTTCCTTGAAAATACAATAAACTTTACTTGAAACATTGAAAGTAAAGAATTGTAAATAATGTAATGAGTATTACTGCTTAATAAAACTCTTAATATCCGAAAAATTAAATTTCAAAATGAATAATTGTGAACAAATTAACAAGCGTAGGCATTGCTTTATCCGGCTAAACTATTCCTTTATAATTAGAAATTTGGCTTCATCAAGAGAGATAAATCATATTCTATACTATGTTGATTTTAAGGTTACTTACTATTATAATCAAATTAGTTCAGTCATTCGCATCAGCATTTGGTAATAAGTTTCTTGATAGATTTAAGTGCGATCGCTTGACTATCACCTTTCTCTATCCAAAGTTGCAGGCATAATTTTGCTCAAGGTGAGAAGCTTTTGTCCTTTTTGCGTTACAAAATATTAAGCAAGGGAAATACACATCCCCTCAGTCCAGTAGCAAGGCTGCGAGTCTCAATTAGAATCAGCCAATCTTGCTAATATTCAAATGGGGTAATTAAATGCAGCGATTAAACACTAAATTGACTCTCGATATGTTTTGGCGGCAAGGGTTGGCATTCCTTCTTGGAATAATTATATGGTGCGTGGCTGGTCCCGCACTGGCTGTAGACTGGACTCATCCGCTGTCATTTAGCAATGCTGAGTTGTCAAGACGTGATTTTTCTGGTGACAGTTTGCAAGCTGCGGAGTTTTCTAACGCCAATATGGAATTGGCTAACTTTTCTAACGCTGATTTGCGGGGAGCAGTCATGAGTGCTTCAGTGATGACAAATGCCAATCTCCACGGAGCTGATTTAACTAATGCAATGGTTGATCAGGTAAACTTGACTAAGGCCGATTTGAGTGATGCAATTTTCAAAGAAGCTCTTTTGCTCCGCGCCATCTTTAATGATGTGAATATAGACGGTGCAGATTTTACAGATGCAATTTTGGATAGAGTGCAAATCAAAGAACTGTGTACAAAAGCCAGCGGTGTGAATCCCCAAACAGGCGTGCAAACTCGTGATTCTCTAGGATGTCAATGAAACGTGTTGGTGTAATTGGTGGCGGACAACTTGCCTGGATGATGGCGGATGCAGCACAGAAGCTAGGAGTAGAATTGGTAGTACAAACTCCTAGTGAACATGACCCGGCCGTGTCAATCGCTCAGGAAACTGTTTTTGCGCCAGTTGATGATGCAACTGCTACGGAAATACTAGCTCAAAAATGCGATGTTATCACCTTTGAAAACGAATTTGTTAACTTAGATGCTTTATCTGTTTTAGCACAGAAAGGGGTTTATTTCCGTCCCAGATTAGAAGCTTTAGCTCCTCTTTTAGATAAATATAATCAGCGTTGCTATTTACGTGACTTGGGCTTACCAGTTCCTGAATTTTTTGCCCTTGATGAGGTGGAAAATCTCAAATCAAAAATAGAATATTTAGGTTTTCCAGTAGTCCTTAAATCTCGCCGCCACGGTTATGATGGTCAAGGTACTTTCATAATTCAGGATTTTGCTACTTTAGAGCAAAAGTTAAGTTATGAAACCATGACAAAAACTTTAAATCAATCACTATTTTTGTTGGAAGAATTTGTCCCTTTTGAAAGAGAACTAGCAATAATTGCAGCTCGTTCTGTGGGGGGAGAAGTTGTAACTTACCCTGTGGTAGAAACTCAACAAGAACAACAAGTGTGTCGGCGGGTGATTGCGCCTGCTGAGATTACACCCAATCAAGTAGCAGAAATCCAAGCGATCGCACATACTTTATTAAATAGCCTAGAAGTCGTAGGAATTTTTGGAATTGAGCTATTTCTGGGTGCTGATGGCAAAATCCTGGTAAATGAAATTGCACCCCGTACCCACAATTCTGGGCATTTTTCTCTTGACGCGTGTGAAACTTCTCAATTTGAGCAGCACCTGAGAGCCGTTTGTGGTTTACCTTTAGGAAATCCGGCTTTGCAGCGCGCTGGTGCTGTAATGGTCAACTTGCTGGGGTATGAAAATTCTCATAGCGATTACCAAAGCCAGCGTCAACAAATAGCAGAAATCCCCCAAGCGCACGTTCACTGGTATGGGAAGACAGAATCACGTCCTGGGCGGAAGTTAGGACATGTCACTGTTTTATTGGATAATCAAACTAGAGAGTCGAGAAGTGCGTACGCTAATAACGTCGGCGCAGCCATCGCTCACGACATAGAATCTATCTGGTATCCCAGGTAAACGATCAGAAAGTTTTGATGTTGAACACACAACATCTTTTGAAAAGCTATAATGAGTGAGTTGCACTACGACGTTGGTGACTGCCATCAAGTTTTTTGATCTATGCCTTTAATGACAAGGGAGTCAACTGTTCTCGTGGCAGTATACCGGGCATGTACCCGGAAACTTTAAACGAGGAATTTAGGTTCCCACCTGGATAAACCCAGGTCATAAACTTAGGTAAAACGGCGTCGCGGTGAACTTAAAATTTTTAGCTCCCAAAGTCAGTTAGGATTTGGGAGCTTTAATTATTTAGATAAATATTAGGGACTTCCAAGAAATAAATTATCCAAATAAACTAACCACAGAGACACAGAGAAGCCAGTGCGCCCTTGCGGTTCCCCGACTTGTACCCCTACGGGGAAGCAAGCTACGCTCTTAGCGTTCCCGCAGGGTAGCAACTGGCGCAACACAGGAGGAATAGAAAGAGTTTTTGCGTCAGTTTTGGGATATTTCTTTATATTGGAAGCTCCCAAACAGTCTCTCCCAGTATTTCTTTGTCGTTGGTGAATTAGACGAATTCTTGCCCAAAGGCAATAAAACACATTAGCAACTAAGCGATTACGCACATCATAACCCCATTTGGAAACTGCGGCTTTCTACCACCTTTGTCCTGGATATTGCAGCAGTGGTAGTTCTATCTACTCGTTGCGCCATGCCACAGGTTTGCCCTGTAAAGCTCAAATTAAAAGCTATCCCCCGTCCTCTACCTGCTCAAAAAATCGCACTATCCCTTGACATCTTGTAGTATGTATATTACAAATATATTATTAATACAAAACCTTTTTGAAAAAGCAAAATTAAAAGCTGTCATCATAAAAAAATTGTTCTATCAATTTGTGCGGAATGCTAATGGTTTAAATTACCTGCGTCTATAAACTTCAAAAATTAGGTATATGGAGGTGAATTTGATAATGTTTGCTAACTAATTTGTAATGTTCAAGCAATCAATAAAACTATATTTAAATAACGTCAGGGATGAACGAAAATCATTTGAGTATAAGAAAGAAATTTTATATATCATCGCTTATCCTTGAGCAGTATTCATAAATGATTTCCTTAGTTAAACCTTTGTACAAATAAATGCTGCTGACAATCACAACGACACATTCTCCAGCAACGGAGCTAGGCTACCTGTTGCATAAACACCCAGACCGTTGTCAGTCCTTTGCCCTAAGTTTTGGAAAGGCACACATCTTCTACCCAGAAGCTAGTAGAGAGAAATGTACGGCGGCGTTGTTGTTGGATGTTGATCCTGTGAAGTTGGTGCGGGGAGGCGGTACAAGGCTAAAACAATATGTAAGCGATCGCCCTTATGTTGCTTCTTCATTTTTAAGTGTAGCGATCGCTCAGGTGCTTAGTACGGCTTTAGGAGGTCGCTGCAAAGATTTACCAGAATTAGCACAGACCCCCATTCCTTTGGTAGCAAAACTATCAGTCTTACCTTGCCGCGGTGGTGAAGAGTTTCTGCGACAATTGTTTGAACCCTTGGGCTATAGTGTCAGTGCCGAAGGTCATAGTTTAGATGAGAAATTCCCTGATTGGGGGCAGAGTCAATACTTTACCGTCGAATTACAGCACACCCTACCTTTGAGTGATTTGTTAAGTCATCTTTACGTCCTAATCCCGGTGTTGGATGACGATAAGCATTACTGGGTAGGCGATGAAGAAATCGAAAAGTTACTACGTCATGGTGAAGGCTGGTTAACTACCCATCCAGCGCGAGAGCAAATTACCAGGCGTTACCTGAAACGACAGCAACGCTTAACTCGTCTAGCATTAGCTCAACTAATAGAGTCAGACGATCCCGATCTAGATAGTGCTGAAGAAAGCCATGCGAAAGAAGAGGCGGCGGTAGAAAAGCCGATGAGCCTAAATCAGCAACGCATGGATGCTGTGATTGCTGCTTTAAAACAAAGCAATGCAAAGCGGGTGATTGATTTAGGTTGCGGTCAAGGCAATCTGCTAAAAATGCTCCTTAAAGACGGGTTTTTTGAACAGATTACAGGTGTCGATGTTTCCTACAGGGCGTTAGAAGTTGCCCAAGAACGATTAGACCGTCTGCGCCTGACGCGTAACCAGTGGGAACGCGTACAACTGATCCAAGGCGCACTCACTTACCAGGATAAACGCTTTAGTGGCTATGATGCGGCTACGGTAATTGAGGTGATTGAGCATCTTGATTTGCCTCGGTTGGGAGCATTTGAGCGAGTTTTGTTCGAGTTTGCCCAACCCAAAACTGTGCTGGTGACAACGCCAAATATTGAATACAACATCAAATTTGAGAAGCTCCCGGCTGGAAAACTCCGACATCAAGACCACCGCTTTGAATGGACGCGATCGCAGTTTCAAAATTGGGCAAACCAAGTAGCAAAAAGTTTTGGTTACACTGTGGAATTTCAACCTATCGGGACGGAAGATCCAGAAGTCGGTTCACCCACACAAATGGGAGTGTTTAAAAGGTAAGCTTACCTCGACCTAAAGGTAAGAGGCTTTAGCCTCAGATTTAAATCATCGGAAAGAGAGACAATTGCCCCTCTAGTTAATTCCTAGAAAGAGCTATAAATAATTGCTAGGAGCAAATTGAATTGAAACTAACTATTCCTGAACTATCCCTAATTGTTCTCATTGGTGCTTCTGGTTCCGGTAAATCCACTTTTGCTCGTCAGCACTTTCAGCCTTTTGAGGTGCTGTCTTCCGACTTTTGCCGGGGGTTGGTGTCGAATGAAGAAAATAACCAGTCTGCTACCAAAGATGCTTTTGAGGTGTTGCGCTTCATTGCTGACAAACGGTTGGCAGCAGGTAAACTGACAGTAATTGATGCTACCAACGTGCAGATGGAAGACCGCAAGCCATTACTGCAAATGGCGCGGCAGTATCATTCTTTTGCGATCGCCATTGTTCTCGACTTACCAGAAGAATTATGCCACGAACGTAACCAACTCCGTAGCGATCGCCAATTTGGCCCTCATGTAGTGCGTCGTCATACCCAAATGTTACGGCGTTCTCTGCGGGGTTTAGAAAAGGAAGGCTTTCGCTATGTCTACACTCTCAAGTCTTTAGAAGAAATTGCATCCGTTGATATTGAGCGCCAGCCTTTGTGGAACAACCTCAAACACGAACATGGCCCCTTTGACATTATTGGGGATATTCATGGCTGTTGTGATGAACTCGAAATATTACTTCAACAGCTAGGCTATCAAAAAGGTGAAGGGGCAAAGGAGCAAAAAAGCAGAGAAGAAGAATTGTCTACTTTTTCCTCTACTTCACTCTGGAATACCCCTACTTACTACCACCCAGAGGGACGCAAAGCCTTATTTTTAGGTGATTTGGTAGACCGGGGGACGCGGATCTTAGATACAGTTAAACTAGTGCGAAACATGGTTGAAGCAGGTACAGCTTTCTGCGTTCCTGGTAATCATGAAAATAAACTATTGCGGAAACTACGCGGTAAAAATGTCCGGGTTAATCATGGGTTAGAGCAAACCCTGGCTGAGATTGAGGCTTTACCTAATGAGATGCGCGAACCTTTCACCAAAGAACTGCAAAAGTTTCTCGATTCCTTAATAAGTCACTACGTTTTAGATGATGGGCGGTTAGTAGTGGCTCACGCGGGGATGAAACAGGAAATGCAGGGACGGGGGTCTGGTGCTGTGCGCGAGTTTGCTCTTTATGGCGAAAGCACTGGTGAAATTGATGAATTTGGCTTACCCGTCCGCTACAACTGGGCAGGAGAGTATCGCGGTGAAGCAATGGTGGTTTACGGACATACCCCTGTACCAGAAGCAGAATGGCTGAATAACACTATTGATATAGATACAGGCTGCGTCTTTGGCGGCAAACTCACTGCCCTCCGCTATCCAGAAAAAGAACTGGTGAGCATTCCTGCTGCTTGCGTATACTGTGAACCTGTAAAACCTTTGGTACAGAACACAGCAACACGCACATCCCAACAAGAATTGGATGACGTATTGTACATTGAGGATGTTGTGGGTAAGCGGATTATTAACACCCGACTTCAGTCCAAAATTACCATTCGGGAAGAAAATGCGATCGCAGCTCTAGAAGTGATGAGCCGTTTTGCTACCAACCCTAAATGGCTGATCTATTTACCCCCCACTATGTCCCCAGTAGAAACATCTCTACTGCCAGGATTTTTGGAACATCCAGCCCAAGCCTTTAGTTACTACCAAAACCAGGGAATTACACAAGTAGTCTGCGAGGAAAAACACATGGGTTCGCGGGCAGTTGTGATTATTTGCCGAGATTCGGCAGCTGCCGAGAAACGATTTGGTGTAGTAAATGAGGGAATCGGCATCTGCTATACGCGCACGGGGCGGAGGTTTTTTGATGATTCAGCATTAGAGACAGAATTTTTGGCGCGGGTAAATCTTGCCCTCTCGCAGAGCGGTTTTTGGTCAGAATTTCAAACCGACTGGGTGTGCCTAGACTGTGAACTAATGCCGTGGTCAGCTAAAGCACAGGGGCTGTTACGAGAACAGTATGCACCCGTTGGAGTGGCATCACGCCTCGCCCTCAATGATGCTGTTACCTGTTTACAACAAGCAAGCGATCGCGGTGTAGATATTAGCACCCAACTCAGTCATTATCAACAGCGTGCAGATATGGCAGATCAGTATGTCACCGCCTACCGCCAATACTGCTGGCCTGTCACTGATATTTCTGGATTAAAGTTAGCTCCTTTCCATATCCTAGCAACAGAAGGAGCCGTCCACATCGATAAAGACCATCGCTGGCACATAGAGCAAATTGCCAAAATCTGCCAAAAAGACCCTGCCCTGCTCCTAGCTACTGCCTACAAAGTAATAGATTTGACTGACCCCAGCAGTCAAGCAGAGGGGATTAATTGGTGGGAAAAATCTACCAAAGTAGGGGGTGAAGGTATAGTTGTCAAACCTATGGACTTTATCGTTCGAGGTAGTCGCGGCATTATCCAGCCCGCAGTCAAGTGTCGCGGACAAGAATATCTGCGGATTATTTATGGGCCTGAATATTCAACCCCAGAGAATCTGCAACGTCTGCGCCAACGTGGATTATCTCACAAGCGTTCTCTGGCTATGCGCGAGTTTACTTTGGGTGTTGAGGCATTGGAGCGATTTGTCGCCAATACCCCTCTGCGCCGCGTGCATGAATGTGTTTTTGCTATTCTGGCATTGGAAAGCGAACCCGTCGATCCACGACTGTGAACTACCGCGCCCTAAGACGGACGACGCTTCCCAATTCATCGGGAACAGCCTCTAGAACTCCGTAGTTCTATTGGTCTAACATTCCCCCCAAGGGCAGGAGTCCTAGTTCCCAAGACCCAAATCTTTCTCTTGCGACACTTAGCCTATACAGCTTGGTTCTCGCTTACGCCATTGGTGGTCAAGACCCAACTATATGTATCAGAAAATTTTGGTGCTTCGTCATACATCCTAGTATTTATTTTTACTGATGTAAAAAACAATACTGAATGCAATCCTCACCCCCCGCTCACAATACCTACTATTAAAGTACATTGTTTGCGTTAGCGTCTGTCTACAACACGCTGCGCGAACGCAGAGAAGGTGGGGACTTCCGCGACACGTTAAATTTTGAAGCTTTAGGTCAAAACAGTATGTCACTTAGGGAATATGCTTGACAATATCAGCACATTCCCCACTTTATAACACTAAATAAGGCTCAGGTTAAGCTCTAACCTTTTTGCCTGATGTTAACTTTTTCTTCATGAGCCAGCCAATGCTGCAAGCAATGAAACTACCACCTAAAGTTGTAGGCTCAGGGATTTGCCTATAGGTAACTTTACCTGAGCCAATTTGCATATCATCGGCAGAAGTAACTGCAAAATCATATCCATCAATTTTGTATGTGATGGAACTTGAAAGATTAGCTTTATCAAGGAAAACATATTGTAATCCAACAGACTCTGTACCTGTTAAGAATGTGGTTGGAAAAACAACAGGATATCCAGGATATTCAGTATCATCCTTTTCAGTGTAAATATTAGAGTTGTTGTCAAATTGAAAATTTAGCGACTCAACTAATGCTACCGGAATATTATCGTTGCTGAAAGTTGAATCATCAAAGCTAAAAAATCCTTCTCCCTTAGTTATCAGACTATCGACAGTGAAACCGTAATTAATAATTGCAGCAGATGCAGAATTAGCCCCTACAGCAGCAAACATTAAGGCACAACTAGTAGCAAGCGTTAATTGCGAAACTAATTTCATCTAAACTTTCCCCAAGATAAATTTCTGCAAGCAATGTTCACGTAAACTATGTAAGTAGGCTTGATATAATTACTAACTATTTATGCTTTCCCTAGCCTCCTTTAAAAGGAGGCTAGGGAGAATCAAACCTAAGCTGATTAGTTTGCTTGAGCAGAGAGGTTATCTGTACTCAAACTCGAATTTCCGAGTAGTTGGGCGCGATTTTGGCGAAGATCGGCATGGCTGCGCTCTGTTGGATAAGGCACTTTGTCGCCTTGAATGCCAGCCCAAAGTACGCGGTTGAATTTCTCAGGATCTAACTTATCTTCAACTTCAAAATAGAAGTCTTTGGTTGCTTGCGCCCACCACTGTTTGTTATGCAGAGATGGAATAGCTGTTGTCTTTTCTACATTCTTGGCTTGGCAAGCTGGTACTAATTTGGGGTCTACAGGTTCACCACACAAATTACCTGGTACAACAGCTTGATAAGGAGTAAAGTTTGGTTCTCTAGTGAATGCATCCGACATCGGTTTGGCATTGGCATCATTTATTCCTAGATAACCAATGTTTAGTAAATCTTCCATTGTCCGCACTAGGCTGACAGTGTTGTAGTTAGTGCTGACTAGGGCCTTTCGCTTAGTGTAAGGCGAGATGATATAAACTACTGAGCGATGACTATCAACATGGTCAGGGCCGTTTTGGCAATCATCTTCTACAATAACGATCGCAGTCTCTTTCCACAGAGGAGACTTGGAGATTTTTTCCACTAGCAAGCCGACGGCATAATCATTATCAGCCATTTGCAGTGGTGCAGTATTCAAACCAGCCACAGCGTTACCGAAATCACCAAAGTGGTCGTGAGGCAAACGCACTAGTGACAAGTTGGGCAATTCATTCCTTGCCAAATAGCTATCAATATCCCGTGCCCATTCGTTGTATAGATAAATGTCTGGTTCCTTCTGGTCGTATCCCCGAAAATAGTTGTCAGTTTTATCCAACAATACAGCTTTAGCAGCTACAGCTTGAGGAATATTATCAGCAGCAGGATTTGGAGAGATGGGGATGTAACGCGGGTTGGTGGGATCTGGTTTCGTGGGATCTGCTTGGGTAGTACTGTAGTTGCCATCAACGAAGAAACCGTAATTGCGTACAGTCTTACCAGCACGCAATGCTGCATCCCAAAGATAGCCGCCAATAGCATTTGAATTCAGTTCACCATCGCCTATTGGGGCATTTACATCCTTATTTCCAGGCAAAATAGAAGATTTACCAGAGGGATCTAACACTCCCGTTACTCGTGTATTTAATTGGGAGGGATTAGAGGAAGTTTGCGGTAGGGCAATATTGATGTTCCGGTTAACACCTTCGTAGTCGTAGGTCAGACCATTAAACCCAGCGTTGCCATAAAGTACCGACTGAGTTTTTTCAGTGTAATCAGTTGTCCTTGCATAAGTAGACCAGTTCCAGCCAACGCCGCTTGACTCACCAGAATCATAGAAGTTATCAAAAGTCACAAAGTCAAGGGCTAACTTGTGATGGTTGGGTGAAATTGGTTGTGGGAATAGAGTTAATGCTGGGTCGCCGTTGCCAACAGGTAAATCGCCGAGTACTTGGTCGTAGGTACGATTTTCTTTAACTACGTAGATAACGTGCTTAATTTTATCCTGTAAAAACCTCATCGTCCGGTCAGGACGGCGATTGTAGAAACCGTTGTTTCTGTCTACCTGTTCGGAAAGCGTAGCTAAAGTGCCACCTTTGGGAATTGGAATAACTGAGATTCCAGCTTTTTCTAAAGCCCAGGTATACTCATTTCTAAAAGTTGTGTTGCGTGCTAATCCGGCTGGTGTTGTTCGGTTAGCTGAGGGGTTGGGGCCAGAATTGCTCTTGGCATTGACAACGTATAGGTTTTGACCATCCTTACTAACGCTGACAGAATTGGGATACCAGCCAGTGGGGATACGTCCAATTACCCGACCAGATTGCAAGTCCACAACAGCAACAGCGTTCTCACCGCCGAGAGTCACGTAAAGCTGACGTTCATCTGAACTCAGCGCCACAGAGTTGGGATTTGCTCCTTTGTACCGATCGCTAGGTCGAGATAGATTGATAGTTTGGACAACGTTATTGGTATTTGTGTCAATGACTGAAACCGAATCATTATTACCGTTAGCTACATATAGTCGCTTTTGGTCTGTCGATAGTTGCACCTTGTTTGGTTGGCTACCTACAGGGATACGGGTAATGCTTCCGGCAGTAATATTGACAGCAACCACCTCGTTATCGCGCTGGCTGGTAACGAAGATTTTCGCTGCCGCACCGTTTTCTGCACTTTGGATGGCTACATCAAAAGGAAATTCTCCTGTTGCTATTCGATCGCCCGGTCTAAAGAACTTAATTTCTCTGAGTACTTTACGGTTAGTAGTATCAACAATTGATATTGAGTCGTTCTCAAAATTGGCAGCCACTAAAGTTTTGCCATCTTTGCTGACATCAAGACCTGCTGCAACTGCTCCTGTTGCCACAGTTTCAGCTGGTGTGTTCTTCAACAAACCACCATCGTAGTCTGGGAAGGGCGCAGTTGAGTTGGAATTGTGATTAAGTAAAATGAAAGGAGCGTCTGGCAAGTACTCGCTGCCATTGGAGGCATAAGCATAAACGCGATCGTCAATGCCACCTGATACATAAAAGCGTGTGCCGTCTTTTGCCCAAGCTAGCCCGTTATATGTGTTGGGAATGTTAATCTGTTGCTGCTTAACCAACTTACCGTTGCTGACATCAAAGACAAAAACCCATTCAGCTTTTGGAGTTCTTGTAGCGCTTGGTTTGCCAGTTAATGGGTCTAAGACAGGATAAGTGAGATCGGCACCAGTATTTTCATTCTTGAAGTTCTGGTTATAGCCACTGGTAAGCACCAGTAGAGTTTTACCATCGGGGCTGAGGGCTGTGGTTACAGCTTCGGCAGCATCAGCATTAGTGTCTGTACGCAAACCAGTCCTCAAACGTGCAAACGTTGAGCCTGGTGCTGCTGCGGGTGTAATTATTTGACCTGTAGGTAGTAATGCTCCACCTTCAGGTATGTTACCAACCGGGCTAGTAGGAAGCACGGCGTTAACTAACTGGATACCACTTACTACTATTGCCACTGCTACCAGCAGGCTGAGTACGAGATATCGCTTACGCTTGAAATTTTGCATTTTTTGTGCTTGAACATCAAACTTGTTCTTTACACAGCAAATACTGCTCTTGTTTAGTTAAGACAAAGGTAAGGTGAGGGAAAGATAAAGATTCAGATAGAAAGTTATTTGACTAGTGGCTCAAAATTGGCACTCAACAGCCCGACAGTAAGAGTATTCGCTGTAAGTATAATTAGGATGCGTAGACGCGTCCTCTGACAGAGAAGCAAGCAGGCAAAGCGTCTGTCTGCGACACGCTGTTCGCGTTCGTAGAGAGGCGGCTAGTTAATCTTGACAAGTGACAGATGAAGAAATGCAGCATAACATCTATGACTACGCATAGGGTTGCGATGCCTGCGGTGGGCGTAGCCATCGTGATCGGTTCATTCAGCAAGAATCTCTCAACGGCTTACTGCTGACTTGTTGGCTAAATTTATGTCTATTCAATATTAGACATACACAGCGAATTATCCAATTTCTTATCGCATGGAGTCGAACATGAACCACACACTCAAGAATAAACGCGCACTCATTACCGGAGGCAGTCGCGGCATCGGAGCCGCCATCGTTATGCGTTTAGCCAATGAAGGTGCTGATGTCGCCTTCACCTATACCAGTTCGCCCGATCGGGCTAACGAGATCGTGCAGGCGGCGCAGGCACTAGGTGTCCAAGCTCTTGCCATCCAAGCTGACAGCGCGGAAGCCAGTGCAGTAGTCGGCGCTGTTGAGCGAACAGTGGCCGAATTGGGCGGCATTGATATCCTTGTCAATAATGCAGGAGTGTTCATTCTCGCCCCTATCGATGATTTCACCCTCGCGGACTTTGATCGAACCTTCGCCATTAACGTGCGTGCCGTGTTTGTTGCGACTCAGGCCGCAGTCAAGCATATGAAAGAGGGGGGACGCATCATCAACATAGGCAGCACCAACGCCGAACGTATGCCATTTGCCGGCGGTGGTGTTTATGCCATGAGTAAATCTGCTCTGCAAGGTCTTATACGAGGATTGGCGCATGACCTCGGACCACGCGGGATTACGATCAACAATGTGCAGCCCGGGCCAATCGATACGGATATGAATCCCTCAGACAGTGAGTTTGCACAGATACTCAAAAAGCAGTTTCTGGCGCTGCCCCGCTACGGTACTGTCGAAGAGGTTGCGGGAATGGTAGCTTATCTGGCTGGTTCTGAGGCCGGTTACATCACCGGTGCAAACCTGATGATTGACGGAGGGTTCAGCGCATAATTGCCGTAGGCTTTGCTGGCAGATTCCAGCAAATCAAATAATTTTGTCTAAGACAGGTTGCTACGAACTCCGCAAAGCCTCCGCTTCCGGTCTTGTTGATAGGCGGTAAGGCGGTAGTAAGCTAATTAACAATCTCTTCTGGCTTCTGTAATCCAACCTGCCAGCGCAGGAATGCAGCAGTAATAGCCATGAAAGAACCCCAAACTAACGGTAACCAAACGATCGCCCAATCGCCACCTGGTAATTCTACATTCAGCCCTTCACTCAGCCAGTAAGTACCAAATCCCATCAGTAGCATAGCTGCTACAAATTTCATCGGCTTGACAGGCACTTGCTTGAGTGGAGTTCTAAACAGAAATGCAAATACAACTAAGCCAATTGCAGCAGCTAAAGCGCCACTGATGGCATCTATCCATTTGCCTCCAGCAGCGCCTAAAGTGACTACTGCGATCGCAACCTCTACACTATCTAAAAGCGCACCTTTAAATGTGGTGACTACAGCAAACCAGTTCCAGCCAGATTGATTGTCTTCTTTTGCTAGTTCTGCTTCTAGCCTGTCTTCTTTGCCACCTCCACGCTTGGGAATGCCGCCGTAGTACTTAATAATTGAGCGTGTCCATTTTTGCCCAAACAATAGCAGTAAACTGCCTGCAACAATTCTCAGAATGTCTACAGGGATAAGCGTCAAACTTTTCCCTAAAATCAGCGAGGCAAGTATTGTTACAGCAATGCCGCTACCTGAACCAACTAGGGCGTTACGCCAACCGGCTAGCCTACCAACAACAAGGACTATGCCCAGAATCTCGACTAATTCAATTAGAGAACCAGCAAAACTAGCAAGAAAAATTTCCCAATTCATAAAATTTTATACCTCTTGATTAACTAAGTACAGCTTTGCGTAAAATCGTAGCGTTTTTAATGCAAAGGGATGCATTGGCATTGTCAGTCGATACATTGACATTGTTAGTCAATACATTGGCATTGTTAGTCGATACATTGGCATTGTCAGTCAATACATTGGCATTGTCAGTCGATACATTGGTATTGTTAGTCGATGCATTGGCATTGCAGGGTATTGCCAAATTTAATTCGCTACGAATTAATAAAATGTTGTACTTAAGGATTGCACTTCGGTTTCTTTACGAACGCGAACTGCGTGTCGTAACCATACGCTACGTGTAGCTTGCTTCTTTGTAGGAGTACGCTCAGTAACCAGGGACTCAAATAATTAATCTGCCTTTTACCTCCTACCTCTGTCTCCTCTTAATCAACCTCCCTTTGCAAGCTACGGCTTACTTCTATAGAAAGCCCTGTATGGCGATTTTGAAACAGCACCAATAACATGGAACTAACTGAAATCACCAGCATCACTAGTGCGCCAGCCGCAGCATTACTGTAAGAAACACTCTCAGTTGCTTTCCAAATGTGAGTAGCTAAAGTATCAAAGCCAATTGGAGCCAATAGCAATGTTACTGGTAACTCTTTAATTGCTGTCAGAAATACTAACGCTGCCCCACCCAGCACACCCGGACTGACTAGGGGCAAGGTAATTTCTCTAAAAGTTTGCCAAGAGTTTCTGCCTAAACTCCGGGCACATTCTTCTAATTGAGGATTGACTTGCAGCAGTGAACTCCGCAAAGTGCCAACAGACTGCGAAACAAATAACACTAAATAAGCAAATATCAACATTGGCAAAGTCTGATACAACCAGGGTAAGTAATTTGCTCCCCAAAATATGAGGGAAAAGGCAACTACAATTCCAGGTAAACCAAAACCAATATAGCTACAGCGCTCAATTGCAGTAGTGATGCGACTGGGAAACCGTACCGCGAGGATTGCCACGGGTAGGGCGCAGAGTGTAGCTACTATTGCTGCCGATCCTGCCGCTATTAGTGAATCTCTAGCTAATTGCATCAGTTCTGGTACGGAAATAATTGTATCCATACTGTTACCTGTCAATCCTTGCATCAGCCAGAACAAAGTTACACCTATTGGTAAGAATAGACCAAGGCTAGTCACGGCGAAGCAAAACAAAATTGCAGGCACTTTCCAAACACCGAGATGAAGTAATGGTGGCAGACGATAGGATTTAGTAGCATGACTGTAGTATGCTGCCCGCGATCGCGCTTTATATTCCAACCACAACAACAGCAATACTAAACTCACTAGCATTAAAGCTAATACTGCGGCTTGATTGCGATCGAATGTGTATCTGTATTGCAGAAAAATCGCCCGCGTAAATGTATCAAATCGCATCACTGAAATTGTGCCAAAATCTTGTAAGGCATTCAGCGCCACTAACAATCCCCCTGCCACAATTGATGGACGTAGTGCAGGTAGGGTGATGCGAAACAAGATTTCCCGTTGGTTAGAACCTAAACTTCTAGCAGCTTCCTCCATCGCTGGATCAATGCCTTGCCATCCAGCTTGGAGACTCAGCAGTAAATATGGATAAGAAAACAGAGTCAATCCTAAAATTGCTCCAGTCCAGCCGTAGATTTCTGGTAACTCTTGCACTCCAAGAGGTTCTAGCCAGAGTTGCAACAAGCTACCCTTGGGGCCAAAAGCAGCAATCAAGGCAAAACCACCTATATAGTCAGGCACTGCCAGGGGTAATGTGGTAATAATCAACCAAAATCGTCGCCAGGGTAAATCTGTCCGCATTGTCAGAAACGCTAGTGGCACAGCGATCGCAGCTGAAAGTAAAGTGCTGGCCACAGCTAGTCCAACACTATTTAACAACACTGTGATCGTCCGGGGACGCGATACCAAAGTCAATAACTCTTTTGCGTCTACACCAGCCATTCGCATAACTAAGTAAGTTAAAGGCAGTGCGATCGCCACAGCCGTTAATCCAGCTGGGACTAGAAGAAACAAAGGTGGACAATCGGTTTTTTTGCCTCTTTTAGAAAAATAGGCGCGGTGACGGGGTGACTCAGTGACGCTGGGGGCGATTTTCATCCTTTAGTTAATTACTTGCATGGCTTCTGATAGCGATCGAGTAGGTAGGCGAAGATGTGTGTCCTCTTCTGGCTTAGGTGCAGGAGATTTTTGACCTCACTTCCATTTCTCTCTTCTTTTAAAAGAAAGGCTTTAAATCTTACTCCCCTTACCTTGTAGGGAAGGGGTGGGGGGTTAGGTCTGTACCGCACTCTATTGAAAACCACTATAGTTACAACAAACCTGCATCTTGGATTAACGAAAGCGTTCCTTTCATATCTGATAATTTGCTCAGATCAAGCTGAGGAGACTGCAACTGATTGAGTGGAATTTGCTTTTGCGATACTGGAATACCTTTCACCAAGGGATATTCATAAAACTTTTGGGTAAGGAACTTTTGCACATCTGGACTGAGCATATAGGCAACAAACTTTTCTGCATCGCTTTCTTGGTCAGTTGTATTTAGTACTGCTAAACCTGCGACATTAATCAAAGCTCCCGCATCATTGCGTGTATGGTGGATAGCCACAGGAAAATTTGGGTCTTTTGTGGTAAATCGATATAAATAATAGTTATTCACTAACCCCAAAGCAATTTCTCCGCGTCCCAAAGCTTCAACAATGGCACTATTGCCGCTATAAGCTTTGGCATTATTAGCTTTCATTGCTTTTAACCACTCCAGGGTTTTTTGATTGCCCTCTAGGAGTCGCATTGCAGTTACGAAGGATAGAAAAGAACCGTTAGTAGGTGCCCAACCAACTTTACCTCGCCATTTTGGATTGCCCAGTTCCATTACACTTGTGGGGAGTTCGCTGGTTTTGACAAGCTTGGTGTTGTAGTCAATCACCCGTGCGCGTCCAGAAATGCCAATCCATTGACCTGCGGGAGAGCGAAATTGCGGTTCAACTTTGTTTAGTAATTGAGTAGGGAGAGTTAAAGTTCGTTTTTCCCTAGCGATCGCTCCTAAAGACCCAGCGTCTTGAGCGTAAAATATATCAGCGCGGCTATTTTTGCCTTCTTCGATGAGAGCGATCGCTAATTCTGTGGAGTCACCATAGCGTACCTCAATATTGATCCCCAAATCTTTCTTAGCTTTCTCAATCAAAGGACTCATGATGTCCTTTTCTCGTCCTGAATAAACTGTTAGTGTTTTTGGGGTATCTGCTACCGCCATTCCAACTCCCCAGCCCAAAAACACAGCAGTAATTACACCACAGATTTGCCGCACTTGATGTGAAATCATTGATTAGCCTCGGATTCCAGATTCAGGATTACAGGTCAATTCATCTGACCAAATTTTGTCAATATTAATCACCTGTAAAGGATTAACCGTTGATTTTGGTAAGGATAGGTTACGTCGAAGCACTGTGCAAGTTAAATTTAGAACATCAAAAGGTTAAGAAAACTTGCTCATGCCTTTTACTCAGAACCGAATGGCACGCTTGTAAAGCTCTAAGCTAACGTGAACGTGAGTTCGACAAACCTCTCCCTGCCTTGAACTAAAGTTCAAAGCTGTCCCTCTCTGAGCCGGAGACGATTTTGCATAGTAAAATCAGGGAGAGGTGTTTTTGATTGAGCTTAAGCAAAGACTTTGGGTTAGAAAGTAAAAGTAGTACGTACTACTCCCACATAGATATTAGAGTTGTTGCTGTTACCTTCAGGATTAAAGATGGTGATTAATCCTGGGGTAATAGCAATATTGTCATTCAGCTTATATCTATAGAAAGCCTCTAAATGATATGAAATATCATCGTCTTGACGGCGATTGTTCCCACTGACGAATTGATTGTCAGCAACGTAAGGCGGCACACCAAACACAATACCACCAAAATTTCCTTTCCTACCAAAATCAGGAAAGCCTAGCTGAACAGCCCAGTTCCAAATCTCTGCATTACTCCTAGCAACGTCTGTATTCTCAGCTTGGGCGTTGGCGTAGCTGCTCCAAGCAGTGATGGTAAACTTAGGACTAAGTTTGTAATTGCCAGTCACACTATAGTTATTTACAGAAGTTCGCGCCCCGTTGAATGGGTTGTTGGCAAAACCAGTACCAGTGCTACCAGTAACTCCGCTACCATCAGTGTAATAGGCGTTGACATAAGTAAAAGCCAAACTTAATTCTGAGGTTGGTTGGAAGGTCAGTTGACCTAATGCAGAGTAACTACCATTAAAAAGGCCTCTACCGTTACTGGGATCATTACCAACACCCGATGGCACAACGTAACCAGCAGTTAGGGTGAGAGCATTATTCAATTTTTGATTGATGATGATACCTGGCCCCTCTGCTGCTCGATAAATTGGGTTATAACGCCCAAAACGAGATAGCGCACCGGAACCACTAGAATCGAAGTTGCGACTGAGAGCAGGTACTTCATCAATGTATTCCAACCCTTCGGTTGCAATGTTTAAGGTTGTGGAGTCGCTTAAAGGGAAACGATAAAACAGAGCTGATACGCTAACATTGTTGGATTCATTACCATCAAACCCTAAACGAGTTTGGTTAGTGCCAGTCACGCCTGTATTGAATGAAGTGATATTTCTCGCTTGTAACCTAACTCTGAGGCGGTCTTTACCAGTGAAGCTACTATCAAAGTTTAACCGGACGCGATCGGCAAAAATCACATTTTCATCGAGTTCTGGTCTGGTATCACCACGATTTTGAGCATCGGTATTGATTGCTCTATCGGAGCCAAACACACCAGCCAGTGCAAAAACTGCTTCTCCCCGTAGTTGAGTAGTTATAGAAAATTGTTGCGACTCTAAAGTGGCGCTACGAGCTTCTAGAGCATCTACTCGACCTCGCACAGTTTGCAACTCAGCATTATATTCTTCTTGCAGCTTTTGCAACGTTGCTAGGTCTTCTTTTTTCAGCAGATCAGCCGTACTAGTAACTATAAGTTGATTTATCTGATCTAAACAAGCATTCAAACCAGCAGCAAACTCATAGCGAGTCAAAGCACGATTACCCCGATAAGTTTGGTTAGGATAACCTGCAATGCAGCCGTATCGCTCAACCAGGGATTGCAAAGCTTGAAAAGCCCAGTCTGTAGGTTTGACATCAGAAAGTTGTGACACTGAAGTTACTTGTTCGAGACTCTCAGCACTGCTAAGACTGGAAGGCTGATTAGTTGTAGGTGCTTTATTTAGAGGCGCTTCAAAACCCTTTGCTGGTACTGCAACTATAAATAAGCCCAAAATCGTTGAACTAAATAACAAAGAATTCAACCAAAACTTCTGCACGAATATACCCTCACACCTCGTATAAATTACGAAAAGATCAAAGTTTTTCTAACATCAAATTTTCTGCTAATTGGTAAATCACAAACATTAGCAAGATTGATTTTGTTAAATTGCAAATTTAACCTTTACTTCAGTAAATTTAATGTTATATATGAAAAATTTTAATTTTCATAAAAATTTTTCTCAAATCAGCTTTAAGAATATCAAAGCACAACTATGTACCACTAGATAGAGATTGTCTTGAAATAAAAACAATCATCATCTATTTACCTATTCTTAACTAAATGGATACTGATATATTAAAGATTACCTGTGTTGATTGGCTCAATCAAGAACCAATAGTTTAAAACCCATCTAATAACATATTATTAAAGTTTTTATAGTAATAAAGCTTATCTACTAATACAGCGCGCCGTGAAGAAACAGACCATTTTAAATCACTGATAAGCCTATGTAATAAACGTTTTGAGTTTTGATTTCCGCCTTGCAGCTCTAGCACTTTCAAGGGAACTTATAAAATCTCTTCTTTTCCCTCTGCCTTCTCTGTGCCTCTGCGGTTCATAAGTTTTTTTAACCACAGAGATGCAGAGTACAGAGAGTAAAGAGAAATTGGAATGAGTATTTATTCACGCCGTGCTGTATTAAGCTGTCGTACATTTAAATTATGTAATTCTTGGTCTAAAACCCTTCTATAGCCCAGAGTCAGCTAAAAAACTAGATATGTCGCAGCTTAATTCCTAGCAAGTTAATTACATTTTTACCAAAAATTAGTTTTACGTTAATTAATTTTTAATCAAAAAGTGTAGTTATGTTTATGTATTACAAAGATTACATTATATTGATGTATATCCAAAATTGACTCATTCATTAGACTGATAATTCCAAAATTAAATCAGGAATTATCCTTTTCTTAATTATTTCTTAACTAAAAAATATTATTTATGTTAATCATAGACATCTAAATGTCAAAGAATGGCAAATACAGTGGCTATCAAAGTTAGTAATCTCTCAAAGATTTTCAAAGGTAAGACAGCGCTAAAAAACGTATCCTGCACAATTCGCGAGGGAGAACTAGTTGCGCTAATAGGCGCATCTGGCTCAGGGAAATCTACCCTTTTACGGCATATCAATGGCTTGCATATTGGAGATGCAGGAACTGTTTATATTTTTGGCTCAATACTACAGAGCGAAGGCAAAATACACTCTAAAATTAGGTCTTTGCGAAGCCAGATAGGTTGTATTTTTCAACAGTTTAATTTAGTCAATCGGCTAACAGTTATCGAAAATGTTCTCGTTGGTAACTTAGCAAGATTGTCTATTTTTCGTTCAACATTTCATTTATTCACCAAAGAAGAAAAAATCCAAGCTCTTGCTGCATTAGAGCGGGTAGGCATTCTTGAACATGCTTATAAACGGGCATCTATGCTTTCTGGAGGGCAACAACAACGAGTTGCGATCGCTCGTTGTTTAGTACAGGGAGCGAAAATCATCCTCGCAGACGAACCAATCGCCTCTCTCGATCCTGAATCGGCGCGTAAAGTCATGGAATTGCTCGTGCAGTTGAATCGCCAAAGCGGTATTACTGTAGTCGCTTCTTTACATCAGGTTCAAATGGTGCGTAGTTACTTTGATCGAGCGATCGCTCTCAAAGATGGAGAAGTGATGTTTGATGGTGCAACCACAGAGATGAATGATAAAAAGCTCAATGAACTTTATGGCACAGCTGCCGAAGAACTCATTATGAGAGGACACGGAGAACTGGTAGCGTAACCCAAAATACAGAATTTTTACTTAGATATCACAACTAAAATTATGGACAGAAGGTTATTTATTCAGCAGGCTTCTTTGTTTACTATAACTTTGGCAAGCGCCAAGATCCTTTCAGCTTGTACTTCTAATGCTGATAATAGTAACGCAGCAATTAAAGAAATTAATTTTGGTGTTCTATCTACAGAATCTCAAGCTAATCAAAAACCAATTTGGGAACCTTTTGCTGCTGCTATGTCTCAGCAAATTGGGATTACCATTAAACCCTTCTATGTTACACAGTATGCAGCAGTCATAGAAGCTATGCGTTTTGGTAAAGTTCAAGCAGCTTGGTTAGGTGGCAAATCTTATATTGAAGCAGTAAAAATTGCTGATGTAGAAGCTTTTGCTCAAGTTGTAAGTGCAGATGGCACTAGAGGCTACTATTCTCATTTAATTACTAATAAAGAGAATCCCATCGCAGTAAAAGCTATAGCAGCAGGTGGCGATAAATATGTGATTAAAAATGCAGCCAAGCTCACCTTTGCTTTTAATGAGCCTAATTCTACCTCTGGGTTTTTAGTTCCCAGCTACTATATTTTTACTAAAAACAATGTTGACCCTAAAAAAGCTTTTAAACGCTTGATTTTTGCTGGTAATCATGAAGCTTGCGCTCTAGCTGTAGCTAATAAACAGGTAGATGTAGCTACCGTCAGCAGTGAAGCACTAAGTCGTCTAGAAAGTACTAATCCTACAGCCAGGCAGAAGATTGAAATCATTTGGAAATCACCTATAATTCCCAGTGATCCAATTGTTTATCGTCGGGATTTATCTGATGATATCAAAAAGAAGTTGCAAAACTTTTTCTATAACTACAAAGATGCTAAAGTTTTAGGAGAATTTAAAATTTCTGGCTTTGTACAGGCTGAAGATAAAAATTGGCATACTATTCGAGAACTAGAAATTGCTAAAAAAATCCAAGATACTCAAGCTAAAGAAAATCTTAGTGAGCAAGAAAAACAGCAAACAATAGCAGAACTCAACCAGCAACTTAAAGAAATTCAATAAAATTAGAGCTATAGGGAGAAAAAAGTGCGCCCACTAAATCAGATAACTACTTACGCATCTCCTAATGTAGCAGCAATGTTAGAGAAAGAAGCAAAGCTTGTGAATACTCAAAAAGTTTTGTTTCTTTTAGTTATTACTGCTGTATTGATTTTTGCCTATAACCAAAGCGAGTTAAATTTCCCTGTACTTCTGCAACGGGGAGACAATATGGTGGAATATATACGTTCATATTTTCCGCCAGACTTTAGCGATTGGAATTATTATTTCTCAGAAACACTAGTTACTATATCAATGGGAATTTGGGGAACTTTAATGGCTGCGATCGCAGCTGTTCCTTTATCTATCCTAGCATCTAATAATATCTGTCCAGTATGGGTTGTACAACCAACACGCCGCCTCTTAGATGCGATGCGTGCGATTAACGAAATCGTCTTTGCACTAATCTTTGTAGTTGCTGTTGGGTTGGGGCCATTTGCCGGAGTTTTGGCATTATTTATTCATACTGCCGGTATTCTGGGTAAGCTATTCTCAGAAGCAGTAGAATCAATTGAGTCAGGGCCTGTAGAAGGAATTAGAGCTACTGGTGCAAGTCAGATTCAAGAAGTTATTTATGGAGTAATTCCCCAAGTAATGCCTTTGTGGACTTCTTTCACCCTCTACAGATTTGAGTCAAATGTGCGTTCTGCTTCTGTATTAGGAATTGTCGGGGCTGGTGGTATTGGCGTTTCACTATATCAGAGTTTTGGTGCATTTGAATACCAAAAAGTCTGTACAATTCTGATTATTTTGATTGTTACCACTGGTGTTATTGATTTACTCTCTGCAAAGGTTAGAGGGTGGTTAGTTTAGTATGACGTCTTTTTTCCTCTATTTGAAGTTACGGCAGGAGTTCAGCCAGGGCGATCGCTCTCTACCCTGACTGAGCTGAAGCAGGAAGTAGGGTTACCAGGAGGCGGTGGTTGGCCAAATAGCGAAGGTTATTCCTGGACTCTGCATATTGACAAACATCGTCTGACCATCGGGAGAGAAGCAGACCCCAGCGAACTCTGATGTATTGAGGGCATTCTTGGCAAACTTGTAAAGACCGCCACTGGAAGTGATGCCCAGAATATAATCCGTTCCATCCCCATCTTCACAAAGGAAGATGTCGCGGTTGGGGAAAACTATAATATTGTCTGGATTATCTAGTACACCAGAATTGTTTGGTTCAATATATAGCTCAACGGTATTATTAGCGGGCGAATAACGCCAGATCTGCCCATCTCCAGAACTACCTCCACTCTTGCAAGTGAAGTAGACATAACCACTGCCATAAAAGATGCCTTCCCCACCTGAAAACCTGGCCGCACCGCTGTTATACCCTGCTGTTCTGACAGTATCAGATGTGGGATCAGGATTGCTAATCTGTACCCAGTCCACTGCCCTAGGCGTATTTTTTGGGAAACCCGTAGCTGTGTTAATTCCAGACGACCCCGTAATCCTTAAAGCGTATAGCGAGCCACCAGCACTCAGGTTGTTGCTTTGGTTGGGAATGAAGCGGTAGAAAAGCCCATCACTCCGGTCTTCTGTCATGTAGATATACCCTGTGTTGGGGTCTACAGCAGCAGCCTCGTGATTAAAACGCCCCATAGCGGTTAGTGGGATGGGAGTGACAAAAGTATTTGCACTACTGGGAACTTCAAACACATAACCATGCTTCTTGCCGTTATTGTTTTCAAAAGTTTCCTCGCAGGTTAACCATGACCCTGAAGGCGTAGGGCCACCGGCACAGTTGCGAATAGTTCCCGCTAGAACACCCCGATGTTGTACCAGGTTGCGGGAAGAATTAACAACCAATTTAGTACAGCCGCCTCTTGCATTTGAGTTGTACTTGCTGCCATTAGGAGCGCCCACACCGTTGCCGGAAGTACCGAGTTCATGATTGCGAATTAGAATTGTATCGCCATTAGACCCGGCAAAAGCACCCATACCATCGTGACCACCCGGTACTAAATAACCATCATTCATCGTTTGCCCTGTTTCGGACAGTCTGCGGTAGGTGAATCCAGCTGGCAAATCTAATACTCCGTTGGGGTCGGTCACTAAATTGCCGTAGGGACTCGCAGCGATCGCAGGTTTAGCATAAAACGCTTGTAAAGGAGATAGAAGGACAGCACCTGTAGCCGATGCCCCTGCCAGGGTAAAAAACTGACGTCTCGATAGATTCAATGTATACTTCCTAATGTTTTGAGCGAGGCTTAATTTGTTGCAAATAGACAGCCTCAATTATCTAAGATGGGCAGTGTTTTTAAATTAATAATCGGTTAAAAAAAGATTATCAAAAGGTAGAAAAAGTACAAATTTCTAAGTTACATAAATAAACCAATTAAGATTAGGATTTTCAGATATTGAAAACCTAGTGAAAATCTAACTGCTTGTTAATAATATTCAAGTCCTATTTTTCAAAAATAATTAATCCGTAAATGCTATTTCTAATTATTTAAATTAATGTCAATAAGTTCTGAAGTTTGAAGCTTAATATTAAAGGTATAACAGGATGTTTTTTAAAGATTATGAAGCAATAAATTGAAACTTTATAAGTCGTTTCAACATTAAGCGAATTATGACTATATAAATCATGGATTCGCTGATTTAAAGTAAAAGTTCATCATCTTTACTTAAGCGACAGTATAGGTTCCATTACTGCAAGCAGTAATTCACCAGTCATCAGTTAACCGCTAAGTCATTTTCAAAAAATAATTCCATGCGATCGCCCCGCAGTCGAGTTACGCCATATTCGATGACATTACCTGTTTCATCTACGTTCACCGACTCCGCTAACAGAATGGGTTGGTTGAGGGATAGTTGTAGCCACTTTGCATCTTGAGGCTGAACTAGACGAGCAGAAACGCAAGTACTACGGCGGATATGATCGCATCCATAGACCTGCTGTAAAAACTGAGATATTGATTGCTGTTCTTGCAAAATATTGATATTTTTCGGCTCTAAAAAATCAGGGAATCGCTTGAGCGGAAAATATCCCGTACCCACACTAATGGGTTCTTCATTGGCTAAACCTAAACGTTCAATTAACGCTACCGGCTCACCATAAGGAATTTCTAGCCCTCTAGCGATCGCATCATCCGCAGGTACTTCTAAAACACGCAGCAGTTGAAACCTCACTTGCCAACCCTGTGCTTTCAGCGTTTGGTTGTAACGCACTCGCTTACCAATCGCATAGCGGATGGTTTTAGCAGCTACAAAAGTTCCGCGTCCTCGGTCAACTCGTAACAATCCCTCGTCTTTTAGTAGACCGATCGCTTGTCTAATGGTATGGCGATTAACTGCAAACTGTTCAGCTAACTTCGTTTCCGTCGGTAGTTGTTCCCCAATCTGATAAACCGCCTGATGAATATTTTGTCGCAGTTGGTCAGCAATCTGGACATAAATTGGCATTATTTCCTTCATGTATCAATTTTAGATTGTCAATTTGTCAGAATTGCGTTAATCTACTTTCATCTAGATGTCTAGACAAGTTAAGAATAGTTTAAAACAAAATACCACAAACCAACTTATGCCTACTGTGACGCAGCGACAAGCATGGATGGCAACATTAGCTAAAGCCGAGTTAGAGCTATTAGAAAAACTGGTAAACACATTAGATAATTTGCCCAACTATAGCTTTTTACGCTGCCCAGAGATTGGTCTAACAATGGTGCGGGGACGCGCTGGGGGTACAGGAGAGCCATTTAACTTAGGAGAAATTACCATGACTCGCTGTGTTGTGCAGTTAGAGAGCCAAGGAGATGAAGCGCTCGCTGGATTTGGTTATGTTGCGGGGCGATCGCACCGTCATGCAGAACTAGCTGCTCTCTGTGATGCGCTATTGCAAACCCCAAATTGGCACGATCAGATTCAGGCTGAGGTAATTCAACCCTTACAAATAGAACACCAAAAGCAGCAGGAACTCAAGCAGCGTCAAGCAGCCGCCACTAAGGTTAATTTTTTCACGATGGTGAGGGGGGAAGGATGAAGAGATGGGGGAGCAGGGGGAGCAGGGGAAGCAGGGGGAGATAAGGGAAAACTAATGAATAAAGTTACGTACTTACCTGGCTTACAAGATTCGATTCATGATGCTCAGAGGACATTTCGGGCGTTGCTTGATGCTAATGCTCGACCGGGAACACCTTATTGGATAACTGCTGAGATGAGCGTGCCTTTGGGTTTAACGCCTGCTTGTGGGGCTGCTTGTTTGACGTTACTGGATTTGGATGTTGTGGTATGGCTACAGCCGAGTTTTGCAGATCAAGTGAGAGCTTGGTTGTTGTTCCATACTGGCTGTCGATTCACGCAGTATCCAGAAGAAGCTGACTTTGCCTTAATTCAAGATTTGGCAGGGTTGGCAGAATTAACTATTTTTAACTGGGGTACAGGAGAAAAGCCTGAAGCCTCAACAACATTATTGGTACAGGTGGAAAGTTTTGAGATGGGGCAACCTGTAATGTTGACGGGGCCTGGAATTTTAGACCAACGAGCGATCGCCCCGACACTTCCCATCCATTTTTGGGATTTCTGGATGCAGAATCATCAAGTCTATCCACAAGGCGTAGATGTATTTTTATTTACAGAAAATGCAGTAATGGGACTACCACGCACCGCAAAATCAAAGGTGTACTATGACTCTTGATATTCGCATTGCTACCCGTGAGGATTGGCCTCTGTTGAATCAGCTTTATGCTGACATGGATGGTGAGTCACCCTTACCAAGCGATGATCTAGAAAGAATCTTGACAGAAATCATACAAGTTCCTAACTACTACATCTATATTGCTTTTTTAAATCAGCAGCTTGTAGGTACTTTCAGCCTCCTTTATGCGCCAACAATGATGCACCGGGGCTATCACAAATTTGCAGTTCTAGATGCAGTGACAGTTATTTCTCAAATGCGAGGAGAGGGGATTGGTAGCCAAATGGTAAAAGCCGCGCTCCAATTTAGTGCTGAAGCTGGATGTTATAAAGTCACACTCTCTTCTAATTTGAAACGAACTCGCACCCATCAATTCTACCAATCACTGGGATTCGAGCAGCATGGCTGGAGTTTTAAATGCGTACTCCAACCCAAGCAGCACAGCAAAAATTCTCGATGATCAATAGTTAACAGGCAACAATAAAAATATATGCCATACGTTGCAGTCAAAGGCGGTGAACAGGCAATTAAAAATGCAGAAGCTCTCCTGCAAAGCAGACGCAGAGGTGATCCTGCAATTCCTGAATTGACGCTAGACCAGATTGAACAACAGCTTACCCTAGCAGTAGAACGGGTAATGTGTGAGGGTAGTTTATATGACCGAGAGTTAGCAGCCCTTGCTATTAAACAATCTTGGGGTGATTTGGTAGAAGCAATTTTCTTGTTACGAGCCTATCGGACAACACTACCCCGCTTCTACTATAGCCAGCCATTAGATACCAGCAAAATGCAGATTCAGCGCCGCATTTCTGCCATTTTTAAAGATGTACCAGGAGGGCAAAGGTTAGGGGCTACTTTCGACTACATCCATCGCCTACTAGACTTTAAGTTGATAGCAGAAGGACAAGTCCCGACAGCACCAGAAGCAGAAGCAATTACAGAATCAGTTCCGCGTGTAATTGACACTTTAGATCGTGAAGGCTTGATGCAAGCGGAAGAAGGGCAGGGGAGCAGGGGAGTAGGGGAGCAGGGGGAGCAACTAAATAATGATTCTCCGTTATCTCCCTCATCTCAACCATTTGATTTAACTCGTCAACCATTAACCTTTCCTGCTGAACGGGATGCGAGACTGCAAAATCTAGCGCGTGCAGATGAGGGTTTTTTGCTATCTTTGGCATATTCTACACAGCGAGGCTATGGCAGAAACCATCCTTTTGCCGGAGAGATTCGCATGGGGGAAGTAGAAGTAGTAATTTGCCCAGAAGAATTGGGATTTGAAATAGCGATCGCAGATATTACAGTCACCGAAGTACAAATGGTAAATCAGTTTAAAGGTAGTAAAGAATTACCTGCTCAGTTTACCCGTGGCTATGGACTTACCTTTGGTTACAACGAACGTAAAGCGATGTCGATGGCGCTCGTAGATAGGGCAATGCGAGCAGAGGAATTAGGGGAAACAATTCAAGGCCCAGCCCAAAACGTCGAGTTTGTACTTTCCCACTCCGATAACGTGGAAGCGCAAGGTTTTGTCCAACACCTCAAACTCCCACACTACATTGACTTTCAAGCAGAGTTAAATCTGGTGCGGAAAATCCGAGAGCAGCAGCTAAATAATCAATCGTCATTAACTTTTGCTGCCCAAGAATCTCAGCCTTTAGAAAATAGTGATTTGGTTTTGGAACAAGCGAAATGATTACAGGAATTAACCATATTACTTTGTCTGTCTGCGACTTGGAGAAATCTTTTAGCTTTTATACCGAAATTCTAGGTTGTCAAGCGATCGCCAAATGGCAAACAGGTGTTTATTTACTTGCAGGTGACTTGTGGTTGTGCCTATCTTTAGATTCCAACACACGCACAAATCCTATGGAGGAGTACACTCATATTGCTTTTAGTATCCCTGAAGATAAGTTTCCAGAATATAGCGATCGCCTCAAAGTTTTAGGAGTCAAACAGTGGAAACAAAATACAAGTGAAGGCGAATCTATATATATTCTCGACCCCGATCACCACAAGCTGGAACTGCATATAGGTGATTTATCTTCTAGAATTGCCGCTACTCAAAAAGCTCCATATAAAGGCATGAAATTTTTTACTGAGGTAAGTCAGTGACAACAACTAAAAATATTCAAATATTATCAAAACCAACCAACATAAAAATTGCTATTCAAGGAGTAAATGTACTAACTCCCGATGGTTGGTTGGAGGATGCCACAGTTTTAATTGAAGATGGGCAATTTACTAGCATTGGTCAAACCAGTAGTCCTAATGGATTTCATTTGGTAAATGCTCAAGGACTCCAGATGTTGCCAGGAATTATTGACTTACACGGCGATGCTTTTGAAAGGATGATTTGCCCTCGCCCTGGAGTCAACTTTCCTCTGCCAATAGCGATCGCAGATAATGACCGCAACCTCTTAGCATCGGGTATCACAACTTTTTACTGTTCAATTACTGACTCTTACGAACCAGGTTTACGCAGCCGAGATTCTGCTCGTGCTTTAATTGACTTCATCTTAGGGGCGGGAAAACAAGTTTTAAATTGCAATCATCGCATTCATATTAGACATGAAGAAGCAAATATCGCACGACATGAAGAATTGTGTGATTGGATGGTATCTGGTCGTGTGCATATTTTGTCTATCAACGATCACCTACCACCCCCAGGAAATCAGAAGAGATTGAGCCGATATCTCAATAGTGTGAGGCAAAGATCATCGATGTCCTTAGAAGAAATCGAAGAATTAATCAACCAAGTAACAGAACGGCGGCATGAAGGAGACGTGCAAATAGAACAACTGGTGGATTTAGCTCATACCTACGGTATTCCCCTCGCTTCTCATGATGATGATACCCCAGAGAAAGTAATACTAAGTCAACAACGCCGAGTAGCGATCGCAGAATTCCCCGCTACTGTAGATTTAGCCGCTAAGTCTCGTGAATATGGTGCAGCAGTTCTCATGGGTGCGCCTAACTTAGTGCGAGGTGGTTCTCACTTAGGTTTGATGAGTGTCGCTGAGGCGGTAAAAAATAACGTTATCGATTGTCTTTGCTCAGACTATCATTATCCTTCCTTGTTTTATGCACCCTTCAAACTTCAAGAATTAGGCTTAATGTCCTTTGAACAAGCATGGTCATTAGTTTCTAGCCGACCAGCAGAGGCGGCGGGGATAAGCGATCAAAAAGGTAAAATCGCTCCTGGTTTAGATGCTGATTTCCTGTTGATATCTCCTGATAATTCTTTACCATCAGCGATTACTGCGATTGGCTCTGTATATGTAGCAGGAAAAGAAGTTGCTCGATATCAAATTCAATAAATATCCAGTCAACAGTCATCAGTTACCTATTATGAAACCTACTATCGAAAGCATTATTGATCTGTTCACCGAGAAGGGTTCTCAATCCTATGGTGCAGAAGCCGTCAGTCAGCTAGAACACGCCTTGCAATGTGCTAGCCTCGCTGAAATATCAGGTCAAAACCATGAATTGATTACCGCTTGTCTACTCCATGACTTAGGGCATTTAATTCATAACTTAGGTGATAATCCAGCCACCCAAGGCATAGACGATCAACATGAACATCGAGCCATTCCCTTACTACGTCAGATATTTGGGCCAGCAGTTACACAACCAATTAGGCTTCATGTCGTCGCCAAACGCTATCTTTGCTCAGTTGTTCCTGAATATTGGGATAGCCTCTCAGCCGCATCCAAACGCAGCTTAGAACTGCAAGGAGGCATATTTTTCCCTGAACAGGCAGAGAAATTTATTCAGCAACCCTATGCCCAAGATGCTGTGCAGTTAAGGATTTATGACGACAAAGCAAAAATCACAAATTTGCCAACACCCGATTTAAACCACTTCACTCAATTTATAACAGCCTCTTTAAATAAGCTGTCGCGTATCTAAGTTGTACATCTTTTCGTATGGTCTGTTAACAGTCAACAGTCATCAGCCATCAGCCAACAATCAAATGAATATTTCTCCCAATCCCCATTACCCCTTATCCCCAGAGGGGGCCCCGAGTTCCCCAGAAACAGGTTTTAACTTTGCCTACTTAGACGAGCAAACAAAGCGTTCCATTCGTCGTGCCTTGCTGAAGGCCGTTGCGATTCCAGGACATCAGATTCCCTTTTCTTCCAGAGAAATGCCCATGTCTTACGGCTGGGGTACTGGTGGAATTCAGGTAACAGCTGCTGTGATTGGTCAAACTGATGTATTAAAAGTAATTGACCAAGGCGCAGATGACACCACTAATGCTGTTAATATTCGTCGCTTTTTCCAAAAAGTTTGTGGCGTAAAAACCACAGAACGCACACAAGAAGCAACTTTAATTCAGACTCGCCATCGCATACCTGAAACACCACTACGGGACGGACAGATTTTAGTTTACCAGGTACCAATTCCTGAACCTTTGCGCTGGTTAGAACCCTCATCGGTAGAGACAGGCAAAATGCACGCCTTAGAAGAATACGGGGCTATGTATGTCAAACTTTACGAAGACATTACCACACATGGACATATTGCTACATCCTACGACTATCCGGTAATGGTGCATAACCGCTATTTGATGAGTCCTAGCCCGATCCCACGCTTTGATAATCCCAAAATGCAGATGAGTCCGGCATTGCAATTATTTGGTGCAGGGAGAGAAAAGCGCATATATGCAATTCCACCATATACCAAAGTCAAAAGCCTCGACTTTGAAGACCATCCCTTCACTGTAGAAAAATGGGATAAAGCCTGTGAGTTATGCGGTTCTACAGAAAGCTATTTAGATGAGGTAGTGATTGACGACGAAGGTGGGCGAATGTGGATCTGCTCTGATACAGACTTTTGTAGAGGAGTGATGACGGATGACGGTTGACTGAAGACTAATGAATGATGAGTATGGACTAATGACTAATGACTAAACCTCTTTTACAGGTTGATCAACTGAGTAAATCTTACGGCGCAATTAAAGCGTGCGATCGCATTTCTTTTAATCTCTTTCCTGGGCAAGTTCTCGGTATTGTTGGAGAATCAGGTTCAGGTAAGTCTACTTTGCTGAGTGCGATCGCTAATCATATTGCTGTTGATAAAGGTAATGTTACTTATACTAGTCGTAGCGGTGAAGACTTAGATATTTTTCAACTTGCGGAAGCTAAACGGCGGTTGTTGATGCGAACTGAGTGGGGCTTTGTGCAGCAAAATCCCCGTGATGGTCTGCGAATGAAGGTCAGTGCGGGAGCAAATATCGGTGAACGCTTACTAGATATTGGGGCGCGACACTACGGCAATATTCGGGATGAGGCTGCTCATTGGCTACAACAAGTAGAAATTGATCCCACAAGGATAGATGATCTGCCAGTTCACTTTTCTGGAGGGATGCAACAAAGATTACAACTTGCCCGTGTGTTGGTGACGCGTCCTCGGTTGATATTGATGGACGAACCGACAGGCGGGTTGGATGTGTCGGTGCAAGCACGGTTATTAGATTTGTTGCGATCGCTTGTCCGCAATTTTAACCTCAGCGTCATTATAGTTACCCACGATATCGGCGTAGTCAGACTGCTGGCACACAGATTATTAGTTATGCAACAAGGACAGGTAGTGGAATCAGGTTTAACTGACCAAGTACTTGATGATCCACAACATCCATACACTCAATTATTAGTGAGTGCCGCCTTAACACCCTGATGTGTTGACTGTTAACGGTCATCTATTTTCTTAACTATGCAATCATTAACTCTTAATCATCATCCAGTAAACTTTGCTAGCCAAACACTTTTGCAAGTTGAAAATTTGCGAAAAAGTTTTACTCTGCATCAGCAAGGAGGCATTAATCTATCGGTACTAGAAGGAGTGTCTTTGAGCGTTAATGCTGGGGAATGTGTCGCCCTGTCTGGAGCATCCGGGAGTGGGAAATCTACATTTATGCGCTGTTTATATGCTAACTATCGCGTTGATAGTGGTTCAGTCTGGATAAAGCATCAGGAAGATTGGGTTGATTTGTGTCAACTCGCTCCCCACGAAATTTTAGCAGTCCGGCAGAAAACCATTGGATATGTCAGCCAGTTTTTAAGAGTAATTCCCAGAGTACCAGCATTAGAAGTTGCCGCAGAACCACTGTTGGAATTAGGGGTAAATATAGATGTTGCATATAACAAAGTTAAAGACCTATTTCATCGCCTCAACCTTTCAGAACGACTGTGGTATCTTTCCCCCACGACCTTTTCTGGAGGCGAAAAGCAACGGGTAAATATTACTCGTGCTTTGGCAGTTGATTATCCAATTTTGCTACTAGATGAACCAACTTCAGCCCTAGACGCTACCAATCGCCAAGTAGTTATTGAACTGTTGCAAGAGAAAAAAGCTAAAGGCTGTGCCTTAATTGGCATTTTTCACGACGAAGAAGTAAGAGCGCAACTTTGTAACCGCGAATTAATTTTTAATAGTTGACGGTTGACAGTTAACAGTCACCAGTCATCAGTCATCAGTCAACCGCCATCAATATTATGAATGAGCAGATTTACACTAACTATCGTTTGCAACTGCCAGATCAAGAACTGCTGGGTACTTTGGTAGTGCGAGATGGATTGATTGCTGATATTCAGCCAGGGATTGTGAGTCATGGTCAAAATGGTCAGGGAGATTATCTATTACCAGGATTAATTGAGTTACACACCGATAATTTTGAACGTTGTATGTCTCCTCGTCCTGGTATTCGCTGGCCTTTAGAAGCAGCAGCAGTTTATCATGACCGAGATTTAGCTAGCGCTGGAGTCACAACAGTGTGTGATGCGATCGCAATTGGTGATTTGGCAACTGTTTCTCCTCGCTTAACTAACTATGGGCCGATGATTGATGTCATCTCCCAAAGACAAGCCACTGGACGTTTTTGCGTGGAACATCGCATTCATCTGCGCTGTGAACTGGCTTTTGACAAGGCTTATGAAATTACAGCGCAATACGCAGATCATCCTCTTTTATCAATGATCTCGCTGATGGATCATACTCCCGGTCAACGGCAGTTTATCCACTTAGACAAGTTTAAAGAGTATTACATGGGCAAACACGGTGTCACTGTTGACCAAATGGAAGAGTTCATCTTGATTCGTCAGCAACAACAACAAATATATGCACAGAAAAACCGTATAGCTTTAGTAGAACTCACCAAAGCCAAAGGTATTTCCTTAGCCAGTCATGATGATGCTACCGTCGAACACGTTCAAGAAGCGGTGCAAGATGGAGTAGTGCTAGCTGAGTTCCCCACCACCTTAGAAGCTGCCAAAGCAGCACACAGTTCGGGATTACAAGTTTTGATGGGTGCGCCTAATTTAGTGCTTGGTGGTTCTCACTCTGGTAATGTTTCCGCAATGGAACTTGTCTTGCACAATTTAGTCGATGTGATTTCTTCTGATTACGTTCCTCAAAGCTTATTGCAATCCATTTTTATGATTGCCGAGAAGACGGACAAGCCTATTTACCAAGCTATGCAATTATTTACCTGCAACCCAGCCAAAGCCATTAATCTATTTTGCGATCGCGGTAGTCTAGAAGTAGGAAAAAGAGCCGATTTCATCACTGTTCATGATGATGGTATTGTACCCCGCCTGAATGCAACTATCTGCCGAGGCGATCGTGTTGCTTAATTTAAGCTGTTAGGTAGTTAACTTAATAAATAGCATTACCTTTGTTTTTAATATTGCGCTCCCATTTAATAATAGACATCTTCAAAAATTAAATATGCGTTATCCAGATGATTAATTTATATCTAAACTAATGTCGTTTTTGAGTATTTCTAGTTTTAGAGTTCAACATTATAGCTATCAATTAACGTTATTTGCTAAGATTTGATTAGGCTTTTGCTCTCACGCATCTTTGATGACTTTTGACCTTCCCGACTCTCTCATTCTCGATACTGCACTTTCAGTATCTGGATTAACTGACTATATCCGCTTGCTGTTAGAGCAAGATGAACAATTGCGGCAAGTTTGGGTAACTGGCGAAGTTTCTAGTGCTAATCACCATCGTAGTGGGTTGTTTTTTACGCTACAAGATACCGATCGCACCGCCGGAATTAAGTGTGTGGTATGGAATAGCCAATTGCCAAAACTCGCCCAAATGCCAGTTGCTGGTGAGCAAATCATCATTTTAGGTAGTATTCGCCTGTATCCGCAACGGGGAGAGTATCAGTTGTCAGTTTGGCAAACTCTACCTGCTGGCGTTGGTTTACAGGCGCTGCGCTATCAACAACTAAAAAATCGCTTGCTGGCTGAGGGATTGTTCGATGTTCAAAGAAAGCGATCGCTCCCCACTCACCCCCAAACGATCGCTGTCGTCACTTCACCAACGGCTGCTGCTTGGGGTGATATTCAAAAGACCCTCAGACAAAGGTATCCAGGTTTACAGGTTTTGTTTTCTCCGGCCACAGTACAAGGTGAGCAAGCACCCGAATCTATCGTTAAAGCAATTGATCGGGTGGAAAGAGATGGACGCGCCGAAGTGCTAATTTTATCGCGGGGTGGTGGCGCGGTGGAGGAATTGGCTTGTTTTAATGATGAACGAGTAGTGCGATCGCTTGCTAGTTGTTCCATTCCTGTAATTACTGGTATCGGCCATCAACGGGATGAATCATTAGCAGATTTAGTTGCAGATGTCTGTGTACATACACCAACTGCGGCGGCAGAAAGAGTTGTGCCTGCACTTGCAGAGTTATATACTGAACATCGGGGGCGAGTTATCGCTTTACATGAGGCGGTGCATGACTTTGGGGAAAATGCTGAGAATAAACTGCAAGGATTGCGAAACCGTTTGCGACGTTTGCGGTTAGATCGGCAAGTGCAACAAGAGGTAGAAAAGCTAGCTTGGAAGCGTCAGCAATTGGTGCAAATGACAACGAGGCGATCGCAGCAAGCAACGCAGCATTTAGAATTGTTGCGGCAAAAGTTGGCAACTCTTGACCCGAAAGCGGTGTTACAGCGTGGGTATGCAGTGGTGAGGCAAGAAGATGGGGCGATCGCTCGTTCTGCGGCGGAATTAGCTGTGGGAGAAGATTTGTTGATTCAGTTGGGACAGGGTGAGGTTAAAGTGAAGGTTATGGAAGTGAACGTAGACGCAAAGCGGCTTGCCGCAGGCTACCACCCTCCGGGTTCACAGTCACCTACGGCGGGAAACCCACCTACAGCCCTGATTCACCAAAACGCCAAGGACGCCAAGAGTTGAATGGTTAAACGTAAGAGTGCTTCTAATTCTGATTCGATGGAAGGTTGGAATTATGAGGCGAAGGTTGCTGAAATAGAGGGAATTATCGCTCGCATTGAGGCGGGTGAGTTAGATTTGGAAGCCGTGTTTGAGCAATTTGCAAGTGCTGTGGAGTATTTGCGTCAGTGCGAAAGTTTTTTGCAGCAACGACAGCAGCAGGTAGATTTGTTGATTGAAACGTTAAGCGATGAGTAGAAGTGAGAGTCTACTGCTGGGGTTGTTCGGGTTAAATAATATCATGTCCGCATAACTAGTTACGATTCCCATAGTCATTGCACCCCACCCCCAACCCCTCCCCGCTTGCGGGGAGGGGAGACAAAGCGTAGCTTTGGCGGGGTGGGGTTCTTCGGGTCTATAAGCAATCAACCGGACATGATATAAGTAATCAAGCAGACATGGTATTAAAAGATGCGTAGATGCTTTAGGAGCTTGCCGTAGGCATCGCGTTTTACGGCGTTGCATATTTGCGGGATACAAAATTCCCCCCAGCCTCCCCTAATTGCCCCAATTCATCCCACTTGCAACACTCGTTTTAGATATCCAAACCGATACAATCCACGCAGATACACCTTCAATCAACATTTGTGTTTGCATCAACCTTCAGAAGTACATCTCGAATAATGGCGGAGCGCTGCCAAGCAGAGTGCGCTTCCTCTTTGAATCTTTCTGCTGCTAAGGTTTGGTTACGAGCCTCCATCCTTGAAGCCATGCGATGTGATAGAGAAGCTTTTTCTTCCAATGCTCTAAAAGCGATCCATAATGCATCCTCCAGCTTATCGGACTGCGTGGCCAGCAAAGTTCCTGCTGAAAAAGCATGACCAGTGCGACATCGGAAGCGCAACAAATTTCCCTCTTCGAGTTCCCAGAGGATACCACCGCAGTCAGGACAGCCGAAGGTTGATGGTTTACCGGGTCGGTCGCTTTCGTTTTCTACTGCTTCCAAATTTAATTGCGCTATTTTAGATTCAAACTCCATCTTGCTAGGTACCGACTCTTCTGGTTCTACTTCCATTGGCCTGTTAACTAAAGCTACTAAAGTAGAAGGAATATCTGAAAGTGGCAGGATATGATCAATATTTTCTACATTCTCGATCGCATTACGTGGCATATCAGGATACATTGCATCGTCGGGATTTTGGACAATTGCCACACCACCCCGCATTTTTACAGCTATTAGTCCCGCAGTGCCATCATCAAGCATACCTGTTAGTAGGACAGCAATCACTCGCTGCTCATAGGTTCGCGCTGCGGTGCGAAACAATGTATCAATGGCAGGACGATGACGGTTCTCTTTTGGGCCCCGCGTCAAACGTAAATATCCAGGTTCTACTAGTAAGTGGTAGTCAGGTGGAGCGACATAAATCCATCCATGAACAATAGCTTCGCCATCCTGAGCATGAGACACCGGCAAGTTGCTAGCACGACTTAATATTTTTGGCAGAACACTCGTGCCATTACTTGATACATGAAGAACTATAATTACAGCAGCATTGAGATCGGGTGGCAAATTTTTAACTAAATAAGTCAGCGCCTCAACTCCGCCTGCTGATGCTCCAACGACTATGATATTGTACTCAAGCATTAATGTAATAATTTCACTAACATAGCAGTGTGGGTAACAAAAGCGCATTCACTGCCAATATTGAGATTAACGCAGCTAAAAAATTTCCTCACCTAACTTTGAGAGGATTTATTCTTCATTTCAGGAATAAAACTTTAGACGAATAGCACTTCGTACAATTTTGCGTCTCTACAAGAGTTTTAAAATCATAGGAAGATTCTTTTGATACCACCATTCCCCTTATAAAAATCCGAAATACTCCAAACCTTCTTCAATTCCAGTGGCAAAATTAGCTTTTGCTAAGTAACGATTCTCATTTGGGTGAGCTTTGTGCCACTCTAGTAATTCCTGTTTTGCATTACCGACAATAATACCTTTTTCTTTCCTGTCTGCAAACAAGGAAATATCATTACCAGAGTCGCCACAAGCAACAGTTTGTGCTACATCTATTTCCAGATTTTCGCGTACAAAGGTCATTGCCATACCTTTATTAGCCTTACGTGGCAAAATATCTAGTACTGGAATCTCTAAATCTTTACCCTGTTCGTAGACACCACTAAGGCTGTTGATATGAGCAGAGCTACCAAGGCTATAGATAACTTGAATATCTAATCCTTGCTCCAGCAAACGAGACTCTAGGTCTGACAAAAAATCTCCAGAGGTTTTTTCCTCAAGGAAATAGCTAACTTTAAAAGGTCTTTGCTCGCTTTCTGGCTGGAGCTTTAATTTAGGAAAAACTTCAGATATCTGTACAACTAAGCCTTTATCCCAACCTTCAGAGAGCTTATCTGACCACTTAGAATCTGGAGTGTTACTGCCACCGTAGTAAATTTCCGTACCTACAGCACATATAAGAACATCTGGCTCTAAAAGTGTTTTTTCATCTGTAAGCTTTTGGTAAAGAAAAAGCGATCGCCCTGTTGAATAAACAATTTTTGTGTGGTGAGTCAGACGATGTACTTTTAATCGTTCATTTAGTTTTGCCATCGCCTGGTCGTCACCTACCAGGGTATAGTCCAGGTCTGTGATGAAAAGAAACTGTTTCACACTATTAGGACTCCCATTTCCTTGTTTAAAACATACTCATCTAATCAGCACGAAATATTTTACCACTATAAGGGCAGAAATATAAATTAAATATAAAGTTAATCTATAGTAGTCGGTATTGACCTTGACATTGTACCCCATAGCAGCGATAAAGGTCAGGCAATGCAGTTTTTGCGCCAAAAGTGGAAATTTGCAGCAGAACAAACAGTTGTCTGTGGTGATTCAGGTAATGATATTGCTTTATTTGCTCTAGGCAACGAACGGGGAATCATTGTGGGGAATGGCTGAAAAGAGTTACTCCTATGGCACGATGAGTATCCGGTTAACCACTGCTACCTGGCAAAAGGTTTTTGTACAGGTGGAATTATTGAACGATTAAATTATTTTGGTTTTTCGTAATGATTAGTTATCTAAAAGGTATAGTCGCTGGTATCCAAACAATTGGCGCTAATCGCGTGATTCTGACTCTGGAAGTAAATGGCTTGGGGTATGATTTGCAAGTTCCCCAACGGTTAGCAAACCAGTTACCAGAGTCGGGTGGAGTGGCGCAAATTTTTACCCATCTCCAAATTCGTGAAGAAGTGCCCTTTCTATATGGCTTTGCTTCGCCAGCCGAACGCGATTTATTTCGCCACTTGCTGACTGTCACAGGTATTGGTGCAGCCTTAGCGATCGCACTCCTGGATACTTTAGAACTACCAGATTTAGTCCAAGCAATTATCGCTGGCAATACACAAATCTTAATTCAAGCTCCAGGTGTCGGCAAAAAAATCGCAGAACGCATCTGTTTGGAACTGAAAAGCAAATTAGTCGAGTGGCGCAAATCAGCCGGGTTCTTCGTCGCCACAGGTGGGCCTGCACCAGGAATTCTCGAAGAGGTGCAAATGACCCTCTTCGCCTTGGGATATACTGCCCATGAGGTCAGTCATGCCCTCCATGTAGTAAGTGAAGATATCGGACTACCCAAAGATGCCTACGTCGAAGATTGGATTAAACAAGCGATCGCTCATCTCAGCAGCGAACAAGTTTAATTGTCATTAGTCATTAGTCATTTGTCATTAGTCATTAGTCATTTGTCATTAATTATTCTTACTCCCCCTGCTCCCCCTGCTCCCCCTGCCCCCTGCTCCCCTGCCCCCTGCCCCAGTCCCCAATGCCCCATCCCCAATGACTGACCCTTATGCCTGGCTAGAACAGTCTTTAGCAACAATTCATCGGGCAGACTGGTATCGTTCGGTACAACCTATCAACGGTCGTCCTGGTGCAACGGTGGTTGTAGCTGGGCAAGAGGTAATTAATTTTGCCAGTAATGACTATTTGGGATTGGCTGGAGATGAGCGGTTAATGGCAGCCGCAACTGCCGCGATCGCAGAATTCGGCACTGGTAGTACTGGTTCTAGATTACTCAGTGGGCATCGGGAATTGCACAGGGAGTTAGAGGAGGCGATCGCATCTACCAAACAAACTGAAGATGCTTTGGTATTTAGTTCAGGGTATCTAGCTAATTTGGGTGCAATTACCGCCCTTGTAGGCAAGCGTGATTTAATTTTATCTGACCAGTACAATCATTCCAGTCTGAAAAATGGAGCGATTCTCAGCGGTGCAGCAGTTGTGGAATACCCGCACTGTGATATGGCAGTACTAAAAACTCTGTTGAAGCAGCGACAAAATTACCGACGCTGTTTGATTCTTACTGATACTGTCTTCAGCATGGACGGCGATTTATGTCCGTTGCCCGCACTGTTGGATCTGGCTGATGAATTTAGCTGTATGCTGCTAGTCGATGAAGCTCATGCCACTGGGGTACTAGGAAAAACCGGTGCTGGATGTGTTGAGCATTTTGGGTGTACAGGAAAGCAATTAGTTCAAATTGGTACTTTGAGTAAAGCTTTGGGTAGTTTAGGCGGGTATGTAGCGGGAAGTAGCGCCCTAATTGACTTTTTGCGGAACCGCGCACCCAGTTGGATTTATACCACTGGGCTTTCGCCTGCTGATACGGCGGCGGCCTTAGCAGCAATCAAGATAGTGCAACAAGAACCGCAACACCGTGCCCAATTATGGAGAAATATACATTACTTAAAAACTTTGTTGCAACAGTTACCTAATTTAAAATTGCTGCCTTCTGAATCACCTATATTATGTTTTCAATTGCCTAATGCCACAGATGCCCTCAAAGCTGGAAAACAGCTAAGAGATGCTGGCATTTTTGCCCCAGCAATTCGTCCCCCCACAGTGCCCACCAGTCGAATCAGAATATCTGTAATGGCAACTCATGAAATAACACATATTGAAAAATTGGTAGCAGTATTAAAGGATATCATCTGAACAAGATAGGGGATTGGGGACTCGTTCATCTACACTCAGAACTCCGTTCATCCGCCTCAGAATCTGAAATTTCCCCATGCCCCATGCCTGACATTGGTGTTATAAAACTGGCAATTGGTTAAACAAAATCCAATAAAAACCAAGCTGTTGAACTACTTGGTTGAATTGTTCAAAATCGACAGGTTTGACGATGTAGCTATTCACCCCAAGCTGGTAACTCTCGATTATATCCTGGTCTTCAGCAGAAGAGGTCAGCACCACAACTGGAATCCTTTGTGTTCGTGGATCAGCCTTGAGTTGCCGTAAAACTTCTAATCCACTTATCCTTGGCAATTTTAAATCCAGCAAAATGACTTTGGGTTGATTCGTCATGCTACGGTGGGCGTAGTTTCCGCGACAAAAGAGAAAATCTAAGGCTTCGACTCCATCTTCAAGCAGTTGAATCTGATTGCCAATTCTACTGCGACGCAGTGCTCGGATAGTTAGCTCGGCATCGGTGGGATTATCTTCAACTAACACAATTGAAATTGGTTGTTCTGAAGATGGGTCAGTGGGCTGATCTATGGGTTGGTCACTCATGGGTTAATTTACCCTTGAAGGGTGAAATAAAAGGTCGCGCCTTGATCGATCGCTGCTTCGGCCCAGATACGCCCACCGTGGCGTTGAATAATGCGTTGCACGATCGCTAGTCCGATTCCCGTACCTGCAAACTCTTGTTCGCGGTGCAGACGTTGAAATACCCCAAACAGATTATCGGCATACCGCATATCAAATCCTGCCCCATTATCTCTGATGAAGTACACTCCTTCACCATCCATAATCTCATAGCCCACTTCAATGCAGGCAGGGGATTTGTAGCGAGTATATTTAATGGCATTTGATAACAGGTTTATCCAGACTTGTTTGAGCAAGGAAAGGTCAGCCTGACAAATGGGTAAGTCAGCGATCGCAAACTCAATCTGACGGCCCTTCATCTCTAGAGCTAAATCACTCAGCACCTTTTGAATCATTTCATTTAACAAAACGGGCTGCCGAGATATTTCTTTACGATCTAGACGGGATAGGTTCAACAGATCATCGATCAACTCACCCATGCGTTTGGCATTCTCCCGCACAATTTTTAGATAACGATTGCCTTCAGAGTCAAGTTGCTTACCATAGTCTTCTTGGAGCATTCTCGAAAAACCAGCGATCGCCCGCAGTGGTGCCCGTAAATCATGGGAAACAGAGTAGGAAAATGCCTCTAACGCTTTATTCGCTGCCTGCAATTGGGCAGTCCGTTGGATTACCCGTTCTTCCAATTCGGCATTAAGTTGGCGGACTTCTGCCTCTACCACTTTGAGGGTACTGATATCGCGGATGATTGTAGAAAGATATTCCAGACTGCCATCTGTTGCTTTGTGAGCAACAATCATTTGAGAAACCAGAATCTCTCTGCCATCACTGCCTAACAAAGCAGTTTCACCAACCCAAGTGCCATCTCGAATCGCCGCCGGAATGCCCTGGTTTTGAATAATCTCTAGTGCCCACTGGGGATGGTAGTTTGAGATGCTCAAGTTGGAGAGTTCAGCATCTAGGGAAATACCGAGGAGTTTCCGAAACTGAGCATTACCCCAGAAAACATTGCCTTGGGAGTCTGCCATCCCAACATGATCGGTAGTGGCTTCTAGCATGGCAATTAAGCGATCGCGGTCTTTTTCTGCCCTTTGACGTTCGGCAATTTCAGCCCGTAAGGATTGATTCAGCTCTGCCTCTTGCTTCAATAGACGAGCATTATCAATGGAAATAGCCGCCTGAGTAGAAAGTAAATGGAGAATTTCAATTCGCTCTGGGGTAAATGCCCTAGTGGTTAGATTATTTTCTAAAAGGACAATTCCCGCCAGTTTTCCCTGGTTCAATAGAGGCGCACAAAGAATCGATTTCGATTGGCGTTGCACAATCCAGGGTTCAGATTGAAAGTTGCCTTCTTGAATTGCATTGTTGAGGACGATGCTTTCTTGGGTGCGAACTACATAATTGATTAGGGCAGATGGCAAGTAAGGAGTGCTGTCTGCTGATATCGATTCCAAAGGAATTGATTGCAAAACAGCTATTTTCTCATCGCCAATCGGCCCCATAGCTTCAATTTGCCATTTTTCTTGTGTTGGCAAAATCAGATAACCAGTTTGCGCCCCGGCATTTTCAATCAAAATCATCATTAGTTTTGTTAGGAGTTGATCTAACAAAATTTCACTGGCGATTGCCTGAGAGGCTTTCAATACTGTTTCTAAATCAAGTACTTCTAACTTACTGGAAGCTGACTCTGTAGTGTGAAGTTTATGTGTTTTGCTTATTTGCGATCGCGGTTCTAACAGTTGGGGATAGCGTCTTTCCAAATCCTGAACTTTAGCGGTTGCTCCCCAGCGCAGATAGCCGTACCTCGCCTCTTGTATATAGGCTTTGGCAATTGTTATCCGCTTGTTTGCCAAATGAAACTTTGCTGCTAGTTCGTTGGCCAGGCTTTCTTCTTGAAGGTATTCGTTTTCTCTGGCCAGGGCGATGGCGCGATCGTACCCATCCATTGCTTCCACTACTTCACCCAATACCCGATGCCGTTCTGCTTCTACCAAATGCCACTTGTGGAGATAGTTCATCGGGGCATGGTGCGCCCAAAGTTGCATCTTCTCTTGACTGTTCGCTACCCGTTCGAGGATAGCCGCCTGCTCCTCCTGATTCACTTGCGGATAGACCATCAGTCGCGCCAGAGAATCGTAAAAATAGAAGATGGGGAAAACAGCATTCGATCTGCCCCCACTGGGATAATTTTCTGCCTGATTGGCGTTGTCAACGGCTTCAGGGAAATTCTCAAAGTAATAGCAAAGAAACAGTTTATTGAAGTAAAGATAGAACAGCCCTTTATGATGATTAGCTTGTTGCAGCAAAGGTAATTCTTTCGATTCATCATAAGCCTCACCAATCAAAACGTTGGGAGCAGGAGATGTTGTCATCAAGTTCAAGACTGTTTGTTGATAAACCTTGAGTGCATTGGCGTTAGTAGATTCTTTCATCTGGGTGAGTACTTGGATGTAGCTTTCCAGTTTCTGTTCCAATTCAGACAGGGGCATATCTGTAAAAAAACAGTGGTCGCAGTGATGCAAAATGCTATATCCAGCAAATTCCAAATCTCCTGTCTCAATGCCGATTTGGTAAGCATCCTGTAATGGTTTAATTGTTTCTTTGAGGTGAACGTTACGAAACCTCACAGAGGTGTTGGCCATGAACAGGGTTTTACAACGGATCAGTAAGTTGCTGGATTGATTTAGTAGCTTGAGAGCCAACTGCACAAACTCATAGCCCGTTTCAATCTCCAGCAGCACACTGCCCAAAATGTTACTGTATGCGGCGAAGGCGAAGGCAGAAAGGTCATGATTACCGTATTTAATTGATAAATTCACCATCTCCAGAATAATCAGTGGAAATAGCGTCGGGGCTGCTTGGTAGGCTGGGGCCATTAAATTTGCCAGTAACCGGATGCTGAGGGAAGCGATCGCATCAGTCATAGGCGGCAGATAAAGCAAATCTTCAACCCGCTTTCCCTGTAAATTATGGGCAGTATTTGAGAATGATCGCTCGATCTCTTCTGAAGTAGGTGCGACTGGCAAATCTACGCCTAATTCTGCTAAAGATTGAAGACCAATCTCTAGTGCTTCCAGAAATTGCATCTGTCCGGCATAGGCTTGAATTTTCACCTCATAGACTTTGATTTTAGCTTCTAGGGTTTTGACATTTTCTAGCACTCGGCTTACTAGTTGCTCCATTTGCTCTAGCCTGCCATTAAGGTAAGCGGTTTCTGCTGCTAGACTATACAGCGCTAGAGCCAAATCATAGTGAGTCTGCCAGCAATTATCTGCCAACAGGTCTAAACCTGTTTGGAAGTATCTTAAAGCAGAGTTATATGCTGTAGAAGCTTTCGCTTTTTCCCCTGCGATCAAATTTAGTTGAGCCAGTTCATCCCGATCTGACTGGGTTTGAATTAGTTCTTTACCCAAATTGAGTTGATTGGTGATGTCAAAGATATTTTGCTCTCGTTGTTGAGCAGAACTTTGCTGGAGTAGTTGTTTGCCAATTTGCAGATGAAAATTTCTCTGTTTTGATTCGGGGATCAAAAAATAAGCTGCTTGCTGAATTCGATCGTGAACAAACTTATATTCAATGACAGGGCAATCGCTAGGGAGTGGTACACCCAACTCAACCGATTTGTGAGTATTGCTCAGAGGCAGGATTAACCCTTGAGCGATCGCCACTTTTAAAGTTTGTGCGGTTTCTCGCTGAGATAGTTCTCCAGCAAATGCTAAGGTTTGCAGATCAAAAGAGTTGCCGATGCAGGCAGCTAGCTGCAACATTTCCTGGGTGTTTTTATTGAGTTTTTGAATCTTAAGAGCCATCAAATCGACAATATTATCTGTGATCCCCCGCTCCTGAATTTGCTCTATTGACCATTGCCATTTTTTGGTTTGGTGATTAAATTCCAGTAGCCCTTCAGTGTAGAGAGATTTCAAAAATTCATTCATGAAAAAGGGATTACCACCAGTTTTTCGTTGCACCAGTTCAGCTAAAGACAGGGAATCTTGTGGTTGACAGTGCAACGTATCGGCAATGAACTGATTGATATCAGGTAGGCTCAATGGTAAAAGCGAAAGTTGGTTTACCACTCCTCCACCCTGGCGGATTTCCTCTACCATTTGCATGAGGGGATGGGCTGCATTAACCTCATTATCCCGGTATGCCCCCATTAACAACAAAGATTGTCTCTTGGTAGCAGTAGCTAGTAGTTGGATCAACTCCAGCGAGGCATTATCTACCCACTGAAGATCATCCAAAAAAATTACCAGTGGATGTTCTGACTGGGTAAAAACGCGAATAAAATTTTGGAAAACTTGGTGAAAGCGATTTTGGGCTTCCGGTGGCGGTAATACAGGTAGTTCTGGTTGATTGCCTACAATCAATTCTAATGCTGGAATTACCTGGGTAATAACTCGACTATTTGAGCCAAGAGCAGCTAAAAGGTTTTCTCGCCACTGACACAGTTGCACTTCATCTTCAGTCAGCAATTGTTTGATTAGTGACTCTAAGGCTTGTGCGATCGCAAAGTAAGGGATATTGCGCTGATACTGATCAAATTTACCCGAAACAAAGTATCCTCGTTGTTGTGTAATCGGCTTATAAATTTCCTGCACCAAAACTGATTTACCAATACCGGAGTATCCTGCTATCAACATCAGCTCAACTTGAGAAGCAGATGTGGGTAAATTAGGGTCATTTTTTCCTGCTATTCTTTCAAACGCCGTTAATAACATCTCCACCTCCCTTTCTCTGCCATAGAGTTTTTCAGGGATATGAAACTTATCAGAAATATCCTGTTTCCCTAACAAAAAAGGCTCAATTCGTCCCATGTGTTGTAGTCGATTCAGACACTCTTCTAAATCAGCTTTAATTCCCCAAGCACTTTGATAACGATTTTCTGCTGTTTTTGCTAATAGTTTCAGAACAATTTCAGAAACTACCACAGGAATTTTTGGATCGACAAAATGGGGTGGAATAGGCTCCAGAGCTAAATGGTGATGAATTAACTCCAGCGCATCACTAGATTCAAACGGCAATAGATGAGTCAACAGTTGATAAAAAGTGACACCTAGAGAGTAAAAATCAGTTCGATAGTCCAGAGAACGATTCATTCTGGCTGTTTGCTCTGGAGATATATAAGCTAGTGTTCCTTCTAATACTGTTGGATTGTTGAGCGTTAATGTTTCTCGCAATAAGGCAGTTGAAATACCAAAGTCAATAATTTTAAGTTTTTTTGTTTCTAGATTAAAAACAATATTGGATGGATTGATATCCTTATGAATAATATTAGCTGCATGAACTGCACCCAAAGCTTCAGTAATCTGAATGGCTAACTGCAAAAATTCTGTTAGTGCGAATTTTTTGGTTGCTATAATTTTTGTTAAAGACTCTCCTCCAAAATCCTCTAAAATGATTACAAAACTATTTTGATATTGCTGCAAACTATAAGCATGGACAACACCATCCAATGATAAGCTGCGCGTAATTTCGTATTCGAGCTTATAGCGCGTAATTTCTTCTGGTGTGGGGTAGTCTTTGTTTAAAACCTTGAAAATTACAGGTAAATTATTCTGTTGATTAATTCCCCGATAGACCCGTGAATTAGCACTTTCATGAATTTTTGTGCAAATTTGATATTTAGGAATTTCCAACATGGTTAAAATGCCTGTAATTATCACATAAAATTTTAGATTTTGAAGTTTGAATTTTAGATTAAATAATTCAAACTTCCAACTTAAAAAAGTTTCAAAATAAGTAGATTAAAATATGAGTAAAAAACTAAAATTTAAAATACAAAATTATTTACTCAGAACCACAGCCTTGAAGCATAGAGACAATCTAAAATTTAAAATCTAAAATTGCTTGACTCACCAGCCTAATTATACAAGTTTACTCAATAGTTACCAGGGAGATTGTGGGGTATGAATGAACCTTTGAACGTCCTAATTATTGAAGATTCGGAGGAGGATACCATGTTATTGCTCCATGAATTGCGTTGCGGTGGTTTCAATCCGATCTGGGAGCGTGTGCAAACGGACAAAGAGCTACGAATAGCGCTCAACAGCCGGACTTGGGATGTGATGATTTCAGATTACCGACTGCCGGGATTTAATGCTTCTGCGGCTCTGGAAATAGCAAAGCAGAGCCAGAAAGATATCCCTTTCATTCTGGTTTCCGGCACAATTGGCGAAGTACTTGCTGTGGAAATGATGAAAGCGGGTGCGAATGACTATGTCATGAAGGATAACTTAAATCGATTGCCAGAAGCAGTGCGTCGAGAACTTCGGGATGCACAGGTGCGGGCGGAACGCAAACAAGCTCAAAAGCTGCTACGAACATTAGCTTCTAATATACCCGGCATGATTTACAGCTTTGTTCAGCATTCTGATGGTTCTACTGCCTTTGATTACGTCAGTTTTGGTTGTCTGGATCTTTTAGAGTTAACGCCAGATCAAATTTTAGAAAATCCCTCTCTTTGCTTTGAACAAATTCATCTTGATGATCGTCCAGGATATTATGCAGCAGGCAAGGAGAGCGCTCAAACCTTAAAACCATTCTCTCACGAGTGGCGATTAGTTACACCCTCCGGCAAACTCAAGTGGGTACAGGCAAGCGCTCGTCCAGAATGTCGAGAAAATGAAGAGATTGTTTGGTATGGTGTTTTATTAGATGTGAGCGAACGACAAGCTGCGCTGCGCGATCGCAAACAAGCACAAGAGTTAATTATCCACAACGCTTTACACGATCCTTTGACGGATTTACCAAATCGCACACTTTTGGTAGAGCGGCTAGAATTAGCTATTAACCGAGCTAAACGACTAGAAAATTATCGTTATGCCGTCTTGTTTCTAGACTTAGACAGATTTAAAGTGATCAATGACAGTCTAGGACACCTAGCTGGAGATGAACTGTTAAAGAATACTGCTCACAAGCTAAAAACTCATCTGCGGGACGTTGATTTAGTCGCTCGAATCGGTGGTGACGAATTCGTAGTTTTGCTGGAAGATATTCCTGATATTGAAAAAGCTATTCAAATTACTGAGCGTATCCTTGCAGATTTTCAGACACCGTTGATACTTAATGATGCTGAGGTAGTGGTCAGTACAAGCATCGGTATTGTTTTAGGAACAAACAGCTACTCTCAAGCCTCTGATTTACTCCGAGATGCCGATATTGCTATGTATCGAGCCAAAGCTCAAAAGGCAAATTCATACAAAATTTTTGATGTCAAAATGCACACTCAAGCCGTAAATAGGCTAACTCTAGAAACCGATATTCGTAAAGCTATCGAAAGAGAAGAGTTTATTATATATTATCAGCCAATTGTTGACATCCTTGACGATGCTTACGGCGAACAAAGTGCAGGTCGGCTGATTGGATTTGAAGCATTGCTGCGCTGGCAACACCCGACTCGTGGGTTAGTTTTACCGAATGAATTTGTCTCTATCGCGGAAGAAACTGGGCTGATTGTGCAACTTGATAGTTGGGTACTCTACAAAGCTTGTCAACAACTAGCAAACTGGAAAACAAAGTTCGCTACTCGCTTTCCAATCAAGATTAGTATTAACCTTTCTGCTCAAGATATTCGCCAAGGTAGCTTAATCGAAGACATCGATCAAATACTAGCTCAAACAAATTTAGAAGGTGACTGCATAACTCTAGAAATTACTGAAAGTATGCTAATTGAGAATATTAGTAATACAATTGATTTATTAAGCCAATTAAAATCTAAAAAAATTCAGATTAGTATTGATGACTTTGGTACTGGTTATTCATCGCTCAATTATCTTCATCGTTTACCTGCTGATAATTTGAAGATTGATCGCTCTTTTGTGAGTCAGATGCAACAAGGAAACCGCAATTATCAGGTGGTTAATACTATCATTGCTTTAAGCAATCAACTTGGATTAGCTGTTGTTGCAGAAGGTATAGAAACGCCTCAGCAACTTCAATGGTTACAGCAACTTGGATGCGAATTGGGCCAAGGATACCTATTTTCTAAACCCCTAACCCACCAGGCAGCAGAAGCACTTCTGGCAAGTAAAACTTTGTATTTATGCTCTGATTATTGCAGCTAAATAATAAACAACTAGCATATTAGTAGATTTTATGCAATAAATTTTTTGACCAACTTGGGTTACTGCATTTCTGGCAATTGAGTATTTATGATCAGCAAATCAATAATTATGGATATAAAATATTCATGATAAATTATAGCTTTACGTACTATATAAGTTAATAATTAGCCTCTAGCAAAAGAGGTTTTTAAAAATAAAATAAATCTATCTATAGATAAATTACCAAAATTTGCAAACTAGCTTAGGTTATGTACAGCCTCTGCAATAAGTATTGGTTGTTCTCAGACATTTTCATGCCCCACATTCATTATTCCCGGTTACTACATTATGGCAATGTTGTATTAATTGTCGCACTTGCATTAGTGCTAATGCTGATGCTAGACCCCTGGTTAAGCATGAGTGGAAGTCCTTTTTTGCTGTTTTTTAGCGCTGTGATAGTGAGTGGTTGGTATGGTGGTTTGAAGTCAGGGCTGTTAGCAACTTGCTTGTCTGCGTTACTGAGCAATTACTTTTTTCTCCCCCCAGCTTATGAGTTGAGTTTTGACCTACCCAATTTTGTGCGGATTGGGTTGTTTACATTACAAGGGTTACTCTCTAGTATCTTATGTGAGGCATTAAAGACTGCTAAAAGCCGGGCTGATGGAAATCTACAAAAGCTGAGAGTTAGTGAAGAGCGATTTAGATTAGGGTTAAGTAGTTCAGATATCGTGATCTTTCAGCAGGATCGCAATTTGCGATATCAGTGGATTCATAATCCTCAAGGTCTAGATACTGCTGAGGAAATGTTAGGTAAGTCTGATGATGACTTATTTCCAGCTTTAGTAGCAGAGCAATTGAGAGCAATTAAGCTAAAGGTAATAGAAACTGGTGTTTCAACACGTAAAGAGGTTTATCTAACAATTTGTGGAGAAGACCGCTATTATGATTTGCTGATTGAACCGCTAAGAAATGCAGACAATAGCATTCAGGGTATTACCTGTGCAGGCGTGAATATTACAGAGCGCAAGCAGGCTGAAGAAAGGCTTCGCTATATAGCCCAAATTAGTAGTTTTCTCTCCACTTCGCTAGATTACGAAGAAACCTTAGAACAAATCGCCAAAATCTCAGTTCCCCAATTAGCTGATTGGTGTAGCGTTGATATTTTAAATGAAGATAATTCCATTCGCCGCTTACCCATTGCCTATGCAGACCCATCTAAAGCAGAGTTGGCGCGTAAACTTCAGCAGTATGTGCCAGATTACAAAGGTGCAAGTGCAATTACTAGAGTACTGCAAACCGGGCAAAGCGAATTAATCTCAGAGGTATCTGACTCGCTATTAGTGGCAAGTACTCAGAATCAGCAACACTTGGAACTTGTTCGGCAATTGGGGATGAAGTCTGTAATGATTGTGCCGTTAATCACACAAGGTCGAGTCCTCGGCACTATTAGCTTTGTCACCGCAGAATCAAACCGTCGTTACGATCGCACTGACCTAACTTTAGCAACAGATATTAGCCATCGTGCTGCCTTAGCAGTGGAAAATGCCCGACTTTATGGAGATATCCACCAGACTTTAGTTCATTATGCCGAATCTCTATCTCTTCTAGATGCGCTCTTAGAAGTTGCTCCCGTTGCCGTATGCTTTTTGGATCGGGAACTGCGATATATCCGAATTAATCAAGTTTTTGCTGACATTAATGGTTTGACCATAGAAGAACATCTAGGGCGCAAATTTGGCGAAGTGTTGCCAGCGATGGCGGTTGAGTTTGAGCTACACTTACAGCGCGTGTTGAATACTGGAGAACCCCTGCTGAATGTAGAAATCAGTGGTAAGACAAGGGAACAACCAGAACGTTACGGCCACTGGCTGGGCAATTATTACCCGGTCAACAACGCAATGGGCGAAACGGTAGGAATCGGGATTATTTTGGCAGATGTGACAGCAGCAAAGCAAACAGAAGTTGCCTTGCGAGAAAGCGAAGAAAGGTTCCGGGCAATGTTCAACCAGGCAGCTGTGGGCATTACTCTGGTAGCGTTGGATGGACAATTTATTCAGGTTAATCCTGCCCTCTGTGAGATTACAGGATACAGCCATGAAGAATTAATTCAAATAAACTTTCAAGATATTACCCACCATGACGACGTAGAAATTGATTGGGAAAATGCTCGGCAAGTTTTAGCAAAAGAAATTAGTGGTTATTCCCTAGAGAAGCGCTACATCCGCAAAGATGGTTCCATTCTTTGGGTAAACCTAACTTCATCAGCAGTTTGGGATGCTAACGGACTTCCAAAGTATGCATTAGGTATTGTTGAAGATATTAGCGATCGCAAACGAGTTGAAACCACACAACAGTTTTTAGTCGAAGCCAGCACCTTACTCGCTGCCTCATTAGATTATGAAATCACCTTAGAAAGTGTGGCTAATTTAGCAGTTCCTACCTTAGCTGACTGGTGTATTGTAGATGTTTTCCAGGAAGATTGGTCAAGTAAACAAATTGCGATCGCAATTGCCGATCCCACAAAGCTAAATATTTTAGACGAAATCCGACGGCGTTATCGACCCAAAGCCAGAGCCAAACAGCTTTTACAGCAGCTAAAACTAGGAATATCTGCCTTTTACTCCGAATTATCTGACTCCAATCTTGTACAGATGGCTCAAGATGAGGAACACCTGCAATTACTGCGAAGCCTGGGTATTTGTTCTTTAATGGTGATTCCAGTCCGTTCCCGTGGGCAATTATTTGGGGCAATATCTTTTTTCACAGCCGAGTCAGGCCGGCACTACAAACAAACAGACCTGGCCTTAGCAGAGGATATTGCTCGTCGGGCTGCAACAGCCATCGATAACGCCAGACTATATCAAGAAACTCAACAGGCAAAACAGGCAGCTGAAAGGTCAGTCAATCGCACGGTACTTTTACAAAGAATAACTGCTGCCCTCTCGGAAGCACTAACTCCCCAACAGGTGGCTGATGTAGTTGTGAACCAAGGAATTGCTGCCTTGCAAGCCACTGCTGGTTCTGTTGTCTTAGTTACTGAAGGAGGTACTACCCTAAAAGTTGTGCAAGCAATTGGCTATCCACAATCACTTATAAATGCTTGGGCAAGTTTTCCCATCACTGCACCTAACCAGATAGCGGAAACAGTCAGAACTAAGCAGCCGATTTTTGTAGAAAATTTAGCAGCCATGATTGCAAAATATCCCAACCTAGCAGATGTTGTGGCTCTCACGGAGAATAATGCCTGGGCTTGCATTCCATTGATAGCAGAAGGCAAAGTAATCGGGGCATTAGGATTAAGCTTTGCCACTGAACAAGTATTTAATGAAGAAGACCAGGGATTTATGTTGACACTGGGACAGCAGTGTGGTCAAGCGATCGCCCGCGCTCAACTTTACGAAGCTGAAAAGACTGCCAGGGCGCAAGCCGAGACAGCCAACCGCATTAAAGATGAATTCCTCGCTGTTCTTTCCCATGAACTTAGAACTCCCCTGAATCCGATTTTAGGATGGGCAAAGTTACTCAGAACCCGCAAGTTTGACGAAGCCACTAGAGTGCGGGCATTGGAAACAATAGAGCGCAATGCCAAGTTACAAACTCAACTTATTGGAGATTTACTTGATGTTTCGCGGATTTTACAAGGTAAAGTCAGGTTAAATCTCTATGCAGTGGATTTGAAAGTAGCGATCGCATCTGCGCTAGAAACGGTGCGTTTAGCAGCAGAAGCCAAGTCAATTGAAATTAAAACGGTGCTAAGTCCTGATATTGGCAAAGTTCTGGGTGATGGCGATCGCTTGCAACAAGTAATGTGGAATCTCCTCTCTAATGCCGTTAAATTTACACCCACAGAGGGATTTGTAGAAGTCCGCTTAGAACAAGTTGGGTTAGATGCTCAAATCCAGGTGATTGATACAGGTAAGGGAATCATCCCGGAATTTTTGCCCTACGTCTTTGATTACTTTCGGCAAGCAGATGCTAAGACAACCAGAGTATTTGGCGGATTGGGATTGGGACTAGCAATTGTACGTCATCTAGTAGAACTTCACGGTGGTACAGTTCAGGCAGAGAGTCTAGGAGAAGGACAGGGGGCTACCTTTACAGTCAGACTACCTTTGCTCAAAAATTCTGAGTTACGAGTTGAGAGTACTGAGGCTTCTCAACCAGAACTCAACACTGAAGACACATTACTTTCTGGAGTGCAAATCCTGCTTGTAGACGATCAAGCTGATGTGCGAGAGTTTTTTAGCTTTGCGCTAGAACAATATGGCGCAACTGTAACAGTAGCCGAATCAGCAAGTGAAGCGCTGGAAATACTAATGCAATCAAAGCCAGATATCCTGTTAAGCGATATTGGAATGCCCTTAATGGATGGCTATATGCTGCTGCGCGAGGTAAGAAAATTACCACCAGATCAAAACGGGCAAATTCCTGCGATCGCATTGACTGCTTATGCTGGAGAAATCAACTACAACCAAGCAATGGCAGCAGGATTTCAAAAACACCTACCTAAACCCGTCGATCCATCAGAATTAGCTAGTGCGATCGTTAATCTTATCGGGCAGAATCAATCTTGAAGCAGACAGGAGGAATTGTTCAAAGAAGAGGAAAAGGGGCAGGGGAGAAAGATAGATACTGAAATTCTCCTGCAAGAAGGGTTTCAAAGCAAGTAAATTTATTTACGCCCAAAAGCAAAAAGATTTATTTCTAGCAAAAAGTGCCACGAGAAATAATGTGTCAAAAGTTTCAGAGCAAATAAATTTATTTATGGGGTTTTCCTCCTGCCCCCCTGCCTCTTCAGTCAACCAATGGGGCGATTACCAGGATTGACTGCATGAATATATTCACTACCCGATTGCGGTCTTCCTCGTTTATAACAAGCTTCTTCTGGTTTACCCCATCCTAGCTGCAAAATCATTTCCAAAAAGCTAGAATTTTCCCACTTGCACAAACTTGCCCATTCTGTTATTTGAACAATTCTCTCTACATCAGATGTGACAATTTGTTGGTACTGTTTATTATTATTGAAACTCAAGTATAAATCCATCCCTATCGAGACTTCATACCAAAATTCTACAATAGAATTTTTAGCACTTTTTAATATTTCTAAGTCACTAGCGAGGGCTATTAACTCGCTGTCTACTTCGGGATAGTTCAAGTTTTTACCTTTGACTGTTACCTCCCGCCAGACAATACCTGAAACTTGATTTTCTCTCTGATAATTATGAATTGCGGTTTTGAAATCTTGATAGGCAGTGAACTGTTGCAGCCCATCAGTTATGAGAAACTGGTCAATTACAGGATTGCCAGATACTGGTATTTCTAATTTGAGGCGTTTCCCCTTAAGGCAGGCTTGGCGTTCATCTGCCAAAATTTTAATTAGATCCTGGGCAGTGTAAACCTTTGACATCAGAATACGCTCTAGTTAGTCATTGGTCATTAGTCATTAGTCATTTTTTACAGACTATAGACTATGAATTAACTTTTTAATCTGTTAAGACAGATATTTAAATATTATGCTTTGGTATCGGCAGAAATATAGTAACAGATAGCACGAAAAATTAGGGTAGACCAATTTGGCCTACCCCATAACTTACTTAGCTAACTCACTACTGAACTCATTGAAAGCTCGCCGCTTTAGCTGTGCTGTTTCCGTGCGCTGGGACAAATCAAAGATTTTGCGAAATTGATCGTCTATGTCTTCAAAAGGTACTTGACCTTTTTTATTCAAAACTACCTCACCTGATTTATTAAACACCACGACTTGAGGAACACCCCCAGAATAGTAATATCCTGGTTCTGTAGGTTCGTAGGTCTGTTTGAGGGGGATAGCATCTACATTAATAGGCATAATTTCTGCTACCCGACCATAGAATTCCTGCACCCGTGAAATGGAAATGGCATATCTTTTAGAATCGCTGCTGTCATCTAAATAAAAGGCCAAAAATATGGGTTTATGTTCTGCTAAAGCCTGTGCCAGCGTCTGTCTGGGAGGAACCAATGAACCATTGCCAGCATAAACAACAAAAATGTTGCCATCATATAAATCATTATCGAGACCAGCATATGCAGGTTGCATACTTATAATGAAAAGACTTATAACCAACAACAGGCATTTGGACAACCACCTTTGCCAGCCAGTAATTTGTTTATGTAAAAAAAGAAACTTTGTGCTATTCATCAAAAGGAACCTTGCAAGCTACTACTTGTCGTGAGTTTGTGCTGAATTCGGCAAACTGGGCTGGATATGTAATTACACCCGCGCACTATTTTTTAAGATAACGCCTACTGAGATTATCTCTCGGAAGGGGGGAGTTGGGAGTGGGGAGGCAGGGGACAAGGGGACAAGGGGACAAGGGGACAAGGGGACAAGGGGACAAGGGGGTAAGGGGACAAGGGGACATGGGGACATGGGGGCAAGGGGACATGGGGACAAGGGGATGGGAAAAGAATCTATCAAGAGTCATGAAGATTTAGAGGTTTATCAACTGGCGTTCTCCGCAGCAATGAAAATCTTTGAAATCTCGAAAAAATTTCCTGTTGAGGAGCGATATTCCTTAACTGACCAAATTCGCAGATCATCTCGCTCCGTGTGTGCTAATTTAGCTGAGGCTTGGCGTAAGCGAAGATATAAGGCAGCCTTTGTGGCTAAACTGAATGATTGTGAAGCAGAGGCGGCAGAAACTCAAGTCTGGCTAAAGTTTGCTGTTAAATGTAATTATTTAGATTTAGAACAAGGCCGAGAATTGTATGGACTTTATAACCGAGTCCTTGGAGGATTGGTGAGCATGATTAATAACCCTTCTGTTTGGGTAATTCGGCAATAAAGCATAGTTCCCTTGTCCCCTTGTCCCCTTGCCCCCCTGCCCCTCATTTCCTGCAACTTGATTTTGAGGCTGGCTTTTTAAGTCAGGATTCGCTAAACTCACGCATATTAAATTTGCAATTAAATACTTTCAATTAGCAACTGCCAGAAGACTAGGGTATAGATGTGGGAAACAAAATACAATTCATAGATAGGCTGCGATTAGGTTTCGCAGTGTCAGTGGCAAAAAGTGTGACGTTTATAGTGCGATCGCTCCGTCTGGGTGCTGCTAGTGTATTACCAGGCTCGATTGCTCGTCGCATTGAACCCCGAATTTTACAATTACTGAGTCAGCAAGTTAAAAACGGGGTGATTTTAATTGCTGGTACAAACGGCAAAACCACTACAGCGCTGCTTTTATGCACAATACTAGAACGCAAGGGTTTTCGCGTCACTCATAATTCTACAGGTGCAAATCTGGAAAATGGCTTGATGACGGCGCTGTTAGAAAGCACCAACTTACTAGGTGCGTTAAATACTGATTACGCCATTTTAGAAGTGGATGAAAATATTGTACCAAGAGTATTAGCACCACTCCAGCCACAAATAATTCTCTGTTTAAACTTGTTCCGCGACCAACTCGATAGGTACGGCGAAGTAGATACAATTAGTAAGCGTTGGACAAAAGTTATTTCTACGCTACCAGCAGAAACAGTGGTAATTCCCAATGCTGATGACCCAACTTTATCTAACCTCGGTCAGCAGTTACCACAACGGGTGTTATTCTTCGGCTTGAATGAACCAGAACATTATTTAGAAGCAATTCCTCACGCCGTTGATTCTATTTATTGTCCCAAATGTGGACATTCCCTAGATTACAAAGGTGTTTATTTGTCTCATTTGGGAGATTTTACTTGTCCCCAGTGTGGTTTTAGTAAAAGTAAACCGACTTTAGAAAGTAGTGAATGGTCGCAAATTCTAGTTGGCTTATACAACAAATATAATACTTTAGCTGCTGCTACTGCCGCTATTGAGTTAGGAGTAGATGAAGCAACAATTAGAGATACTATTAATACTTTCCAAGCTGCTTTTGGTCGTGCAGAAGATTTAGTAATTAACGGTAAACGCGTACGGATATTGTTATCAAAAAACCCTGTAGGAACGAATGAAACCATTCGCGTAGTTACTCAAAGCACAGATAAAACCACACTGCTAGTATTGAACGATCGCACGCCCGATGGCACTGATGTATCCTGGATTTGGGATGTGGATACTGAAAAATTAGTCGAACGTGGCGGGACTTTAGTAGTAAGTGGCGATCGCGTCTACGATATGGCGCTACGTCTACGTTACAGCCAAAAGTCCCCTGAGAGTAACTTAAATTTGATTGTGGAAGAAGATTTGCGACAAGCGATCGCTACTGCATTAGAGCATACACCAGAGAATGAAACTTTGCATATTCTACCCACCTACTCAGCGATGCTAGAAGTGCGAGAAGTTCTAACTGGTCGTAAAATTCTTTAAATTTGTCATTAGTCATTGGTCATTTGTGATCGTCCCATTCCCAAAATTTATGAGTTCTCAAAATTTGGAATTAACAATTGGTTGGTTATACCCGACGCTAATGAGTACTTATGGCGATCGCGGTAATGTAATTACTATAGAACGTCGCGCCGAGTGGCGGGGATACGATGTTAAAGTATTACCCCTCGATCAAAATGCCACAGCCGCAGATATTAAAACTGTAGATGTAATCGTTGGTGGTGGCGCACAAGATCGTCAGCAAGAAATTGTCATGCGTGATTTGCAAGGCGCAAAAGCTGATGCAATGCGCGAAAAAATCGAAAATGGAACACCGGGAGTCTTTACTTGTGGTTCCCCCCAATTACTCGGACATTATTATGAACCAGGCTTAGGGCAACGGATTGATGGTTTAGGAATACTCGATTTAGTTTCCGTCCATCCTGGTGAAAATACTAAGCGCTGTATTGGTAACTTGGTAATTGAAGTGACAGCTTCACGTCTGGCGCGAGATTTAAAAGAGATGACGGGTAGCACACCATATTTGGTAGGCTTTGAAAATCACGGCGGACGCACCAAACTGGGGAAAGTGGAAGCATTGGGGCGCGTGGTGTACGGTTTGGGAAATAATGGTGAAGATGGAACAGAAGGAGCATTTTATCAAAATGCGATCGCTACTTATTCCCACGGTCCTTTATTACCGAAAAATCCCTTTGTCGCCGATTGGTTAATTCAAACAGCGCTGCGGCTAAAGTATCAGCAGGAAATTACCTTAAAACCTTTTGACGATAGCCTCGCTGCACAAGCAAGAGAAGCGATGTTTAAGCGATTGAAAGTTAGTTTACCAGGTGCTGCGGCAGCGAAAGTTTAACCTCAGTTCGCTGATTAAGCCTCTCTCCGTGTCGGGGAGAGGTTTGGAGAGGGGTCAAATTTGACATAAAGAGGGCAAAGTATGACTCAAGCCTTAGCCAAACAAGTAACATTTGATGAATTTATCGCCTGGTATCCCGAATCTTCAGACAGGCATTATGAACTGCATGATGGGGTAATTGTTGAAATGCCTAAGCCAACAGGGAAGCACTCAGAGATAGCCGGGTTTATCAATGGTTCTTTGTTTATTGAAATCACCCGTTTGTCCATCCCTTCCTTTATCCCTAAAGAATGCGTCATCAAGTCACTTAACACTGATTCAGGTTATGAACCAGATGTCATCGTTGTTGATAGACAAGCTCTCAACAACGAACCACGCTGGAAAAAAGAATCTATCATCACGCGGGGTAGTTCTGTCAAGTTGGTTGTAGAAGTTGTTTCAACTAACTGGAGTGATGATTATGCTTTGAAGCTAGAAGATTACGAGTCTTTGGGAATTCCTGAATATTGGATTGTAGACTATCTAGGTTTAGGTGGTAGGCGGTTTATTGGCAATCCTAAACAACCAACTATCTCGATTTACCAATTAATTGAAGGTGAGTATCAAGTTAGGCAATTTAGAGGAAATGACCGCATTCAATCGCCAGCGTTCCCAGAGTTGAATTTAACTGTTGAACAGATTTTTCGGGCTGGAGAAGTCGCGTAATTTAGGTGGCTAATGTTTAAATTTTTATCTGACCCATCAAAGACTCATCCGCGAGTATCAAAGACTCGTCCACGAGTATCAAAGACTCGTCCGCGAGTATCGAAGACTCATTCACGAGTATCAAAGACTTATTAACGGAGTTCCGGGCCTCATTAATGAGTATCAAAGACTCGTTGACAAGCCAATCTGAACCATTAGTAATGATAAATTCTTTTTAGATTCAGTAAAAATTATTAGGACTCGTGTAGTACTACACAGAATAGTAAATTGCTTTGATATCTTGTAGCATTCTTAATTAACACCCACCTCTGCCTGAAACTCGAATTTCCTTTCTCATAGCCAAAGTCCACTCAATGTGGACTAGAACCCAAGTCTGGAAAGAATTTAGCCCTCTTAAGAGGACTTTCGCTACAGCCAGAGGTTTCTAACCTGTGGCGGTTGTTGGGATTAGTGCAAAAGATTAATAGTTGCGAAATTGTCCAGCGAATCAGGGGCATTACATATAACTTTCATTAACAGGTGAACCTCAGCATGGCAAATATGCCTCAACGTTATCTTGAAAAAATCCAAAAAGCGAAAGAGAAACAGCTTAAAGAATTAGACTTAAGCAATGATCGGCGTACTAATGACGAGGAAAAATTAACAGAGATTCCTGCTGAGGTGTTTGAACTGGAATGGTTGGAGGTTTTAAATTTAAGCTTCAACCAATTAACGACACTGCCAGAAGCGATCGCCCGCCTGCAACAACTCACTTCCCTGAATTTATTCAACACCCAATTAACGACACTGCCAGAAGAGATCGCCAGTCTCCAACAACTCACCACCCTGGATTTACGCTACAACCAATTAACGACACTGCCAGAAGCGATCACCCGCCTGCAACAACTCACTTCCCTAGATTTAAGCAGCAACCAATTAACGACGCTGCCAGAAGCGATCACCCGCCTGCAACAACTCACTTCCCTGAATTTAAGCAGCAACAAATTAACGACGCTGCCAGAAGCGATCACCCGCCTGAAACAACTCACTTCCCTGAATTTAAGCAGCAACAAATTAACGACGCTGCCAGAAGCGATCGCCCGCCTGCAAAAACTCACTTCCCTGGATTTAAGCAGCAACAAATTAACGACGCTGCCAGAAGCGATCGCCCGCCTGCAACAACTCACTTCCCTGAATTTATTCAACACCCAATTAACGACACTGCCAGAAGCGATCACCCGCCTGCAACAACTCACTTCCCTGGATTTCAGCTTCAACTATTTAAGGACGCTGCCAGAAGCGATCATCCGCCTGCAACAACTCACCTCCCTAGATTTAAGCCGCAACAAATTAACGACGCTGCCAGAAGCGATCGTCCGCCTGCAACAACTCACCTCCCTAGATTTAAGCGGCAACCAATTAACGACGCTGCCAGAAGCGATCGTCCGCCTGCAACAACTCACCTCCCTAGATTTAAGCGGCAACCAATTAACGACGCTGCCAGAAGCGATCGCCCGCCTGCAACAACTCACTTACCTGAATTTAAGCAGCAACTATTTAACGACGCTGCCAGAAGCGATCGCCCGCCTGCAACAACTCACTTACCTGAATTTAAGCAGCAACTATTTAACGACGCTGCCAGAAGCGATCGTCCGCCTGCAACAACTCACCTCCCTAGATTTAAGCGGCAACCAATTAACGACGCTGCCAGAAGCGATCGCCCGCCTGCAACAACTCACCTCCCTGGATTTAAGCCGCAACCAATTAACGACGCTGCCAGAAGCGATCGCCCGCCTGCAACAACTCACCTCCCTGGATTTAAGCCGCAACCAATTAACGACGCTGCCAGAAGCGATCGCCCGCCTGCAACAACTCACCTCCCTAGATTTAAGCCGCAACCCTATCGAAAATCCGCCACCAGAAATTGTTGCAAACGGTATTAAGGCAATTCAGAGTTATTTTCGACAACTGCAAGCAGAAGGCACAGATTATATATGTGAAGCAATGTTACTCATTATCGGCGAAGGCGGAGCAGGGAAAACAACACTGGCGAAAAAGATTGAAGATCCAAGTTATCAACTCCGAAAGGAAGAATCTACCAAGGGAATTGAGGTTATCCAGTGGCGTTTTTCAATGGAAAATGGGCGAGAATTTCGAGTCAACATCTGGGACTTTGGGGGACAAGAGATTTACCATGCTACTCACCAGTTTTTCCTTACCAACCGTTCACTCTATGCCCTAGTAGCAGATAATCGCAAGGAAGATACCAATTTCCACTATTGGCTGAATGTGGTGGAACTGTTCAGCGATAACAGTCCGCTACTGATCATCAAAAATGAGAAGCTAAAACATCCTTGGGAGATTAATGAACCCCAGTTGCGGGAGCAGTTTGCTAATTTGAAGGAGATTTTACCAACCAACCTTGCTAACAACAGAGGTTTAGAACAAATTTTACAAAAAATCAAGCATTATGTTCAAAACCTGCCCCATATTGGCAGTCCGCTCCCAAAAACCTGGGTTAGAGTCCGGGAAGCTTTAGAGAGTGACAAACACAATTACATCGGCTTGGATGAATATCTGAATATCTGCCAAAAAAATGGGTTCACGGAAAGAAATGACAAGTTGCAGTTGAGCAGCTATCTGCACGATTTGGGAGTATGCTTGCACTTCCAGCAAGACCCACTTTTGAACAAGACTGTCATCCTCAAACCCAAGTGGGGAACTGATGCAGTCTACAAAGTGCTGGATAATGAAGAAGTGATTCGCAAGCTGGGCAATTTCACCCGATCTGATTTGGCAAACATCTGGTGTGAAGACGAATACGCCACTATGCATGATGAACTTTTACGCCTGATGATCAACTTCAAGCTGTGCTACGAAATTCCTAGAAGCCAAGGAAGGTATATTGCTCCACAACTGCTATCTCCCGATCAACCCTCCTATCAATGGAATGAAACCAATAACCTGATACTGCGTTACACTTACGAGTTCATGCCCAAGGGCATCATCACCCAGTTAATTGTCCTCATGCATGAGTTGATTAATGAACAACAATGTATCTGGAAAAGTGGTCTTGTTCTGAGCAAAGACGAAACCAAGGCAGAGGTGATTGAATATTACGGTAAGCGGGAGATTAAAATTCGAGTCTCAGGTCGTCACAAAAGAGATTTGATGACCATAGTTACACATGAACTCGATAAAATTCATGATTCCTACAAGCGACTAAAGTACAACAAGTTAATTCCCTGTAATTGTGTTACTTGCAAAGATAGCCAAGAGCCACATTTTTATAAGCTTGAAAATTTAAGAAATCGCCTTGCTAAACAAAAATATGATGTTGAATGTGATATTAGCTATGAAAAAGCGAATGTTTTGAGTTTAATTGATGATGTGATAGATAGGGATAAAAAGAGGTTGCTTGTGGAGCAGTTAGGGGTTGAAGTTTTCATCAGCTATAGTCATCAAGATCAGGAATGGCTTACCAAACTTCAGAAACACCTCAAACCAATAATTCGCAACCAAAATCTGCTTGTGTGGGACGATACCAAAATCCAAGCTGGTGCTGAGTGGAGTAAAGAAATTGAAAATGCTTTAGCAGCAGCAAAAGTAGCAGTATTGTTGGTTAGCCCTAACTTTCTAGCATCAGACTTTATTCACGAGAATGAGTTACCCCCATTATTGAATGCGGCACAAGCTAAAGGACTCACGATTATTTGGATACCGTTAAGTTTTAGCAGCTATGAAGAAACAGAAATTGAAAAGTATCAATCAGCGCACCCTCCCAATCAACCTTTAGACAGCCTGAACCCAGCACAAGAGAATAAAGCTTGGGTGGACATCTGTAAGAAGATCAAAGCAGCAGCAATCCCTCAGTAAAAGATAGAAAAGGTTTTCTCTCGGTAGTGATGTGTGAAAACGGTGTCTTTGCTCTTAGATGCAAGGTTTGTCTTGATTAGGGATGCTGAAAGCAAAGTTTTTTGGTGTGCAAGCGATCGCACCACCACAACATCTTACTGCTCTTCACCTTTCTCCTGAAGGAGCGATCGCCAATCTTCAATCGCCTTTTCTGTCCACAGCCAATTTTTAGCTAATTGGTCTACCTGGAAATTGACCGGATCAGACTTTAGAACCATTTGCCGCAGCTTGATCGCTTCATTCAGATATTGTGTCTGCTTACCGCTAGATTGAGTAAGTGCAGATTTATACAGCCCGAGAGCTAAACCAGCATAAGAAGTTAAAGCATCTTGAGGGACTGCGGTATTTGTGGATGTTGCGGCGCTAAAGTCTGAGTTCTGATCTTTGAGAGCTAAATTTAAAGCCTTGAACCAAGAGTCATTAGCTCGATTCAGATTGCCTTCCGTATAGTAGGCAAATCCCAAAGCATTATTATACAAAAGCGATTCTGGGTTAGCTTTTGCAGCAGTTTCCCAGTAACGGCGGGCATCATCGACGCTATAGTTATTGTTTCCACCTTGGATAGACTGCCACGCTAATCGTCCCTTGTAAAAGTTCACAGATGGATTGTCAGCTTGTTTACTTGGAATCAGTTTAAGAGCAGTTTCAGCCGCAGTTAGTGCGCCACGATTGAGTAGTTCTTCTACAGCCAATAACCCACTTTGCAAGTCGCCCTGACTCAACTTTTCCGTGGCTGTAGCAGTAACAATTCCAGTCTCTGCTATTTCTAAGTCGATATTTTGCTGCTTTTGAATGGGTAGAGACTGGGTAGGAATTCCTGGTATATTAGGCAGACTTACCTGCTGGGGTCGATTTTGCCACCACCAATTTAAAGCGATCGCAGCTGCTAACGCACTAACACCCACAATACCCACAATTGGCCATAGCTTGCGGCGACGGGTACGAGGTCTTGATGGGGCTGGTTGTGATGCTTGCGGCGGGCTACGCCTACGCAAAAAATCAGCAGAATTTTGCCGATTTCCTTCTAAGTTCCCAGGAGTTGAAGGTGGTGGTGCTGGGGGTTCTCCCCACAAATCTCCTCCCTCTTGTAAAGAAGTCATTTCCTCCGAAGCCTGTCTTTGCTCAAGACTATTTTCGGAAATTTCTTGATCCAGTTCAATTGGAGCTTTCTGGTTATCTAGTTGACGAAACAAATCCGAAACTATAGCAGAATCTTCTGCATAGCTTGGGTCATCATACTCAATTTCATCAACAAGATCGCCCCAAGTATCTTCACCTAGCCAATCCAACCCAGAATCACGTGCCAAACCAGAAGGGATCATTTCCTCCATCCCTAAAGGTATATCAGGATCATCTGCCATAGCAGAGTACATCCCCGAAGCTGCCCTTAAAGGCGAATTATATTGCTTGAGCGACTCCGCACTTTCGGATAACTCAGTTTCCTGGCTCAAGAAACCGTCAAATTCTGGCTGGAGATACAAAATCGGTAATGCCCAGTACATCTGGTGAGAACCATAGGCAGAAATTAATCCTTGGCGCACCCGGCTGACACACAAATCTACTGGATATCCCTGGCTCAAGTTGCGGTAAAACAATTGTGTGAGCGTCAACGCTACTTCATCAGGAATCCGTTCTGACATAGCCAAAACGCTTCTAATTCCGCGCTTCACCAGGCTTTCTGCCAAGTTTCGTTCGCCAGTATCTCCAGAAGGATCGGATGCAGCTGTGTACGCCCCCAAGCAGGAGTTAAACACTGCCATTTGGATATTATTGTTGACGAGCAAACCAGCTAGATCGTCCCCAGTCAAGATTTCTGTTAAGCCAGTTCTGCGACTAGCAAGATAAATTTCTCCGCCATTGGAACCTAAGTTACTATGACCAGAATAGTGGAGAACGTGGTATCTGCCTTGTTCTAGGGCTTGTGTCAGTTCTTCCCGCCCTGGTTGGTCTAATACAGTGAGTTCAATTTGTGGGAAACGATTGTTACCTTCAGCAAGCCGTGGTATGCGGTGAAGTTCTGCTTGCAGTTTGATAGCTTCCTGTTTCTGTAAGTCAAGGCGGACTTGATCTGAAGGGGAAGCAATTACCATCAGTACTTTCACACCACCTTGTTGTTGTAGTGTGGGCATATTTTGCCGCAAAGGCGAAGCCCCTAAAATTCCACTTTGGAAGCGAGAAAAAGCGACATAAGGACCAGTGGCCAGAGGGCGATCGCCTGCGTGCATCACTTCCCAAGGCAGACGAGCTAACCTAGTGTCTTTTAGCCCCAAGCGCAAGCGTAGTACTTGTTGATGGTTCTGGGCAATACCTTGGGCAGTAATCCAACTATCTCTGAGAGTACCTTGAAATAGAGCGTTATAAAATTGTTGACCTAACGCCACCAAATTAACAGAGTTTCTGGCGATATCGCTTTCATGCCCACCAGAGGCGAATGGATCTCCTTGCAACACCGACTTCAACGGATCATTCATCAAATGCCCAGCAGCCATCAACCAATCAGCTACAGGCCAAGTCACTAATTCTTCTGCCAAAGGTACCCCAGGCGCGACTTGTTCCGTCCGCACCAAGTAGTCATTTTGCCCTACAGGAGTTACCGAAATGTGGAATTCCTGGGTCACAGTTTCTCCTGTCCGCCTCCTAAATCTGGTTTGAAACGCGAAAGTTTCAAGTCGATTTTTCGCTCCCTCTGATAACTTAGATGCATCCCACCCCTGAATGTTTCTGATTCTAGTTCTTTTGCTTATTCTGCCTTTACAACTTTATCCGGATCGGATTACTTGGGACTAGAACATTTAATTGGTAGATGCACCTTGATCTTCAACTCCCCTAGCTGGCTAACACCCACTGGGGGTTTTTTTATTTTGGCAAACAACAGGAACTTATGACGCAGATATTCTCTACCAGAAAATAGTGCTTAACCCTAGAATACTTGATTAGTAGATTATATGTCCCTTGATTTTTAACTCCCCTAATTCAGGGAATATCCACTCTTGTTTTTTTGACACAAGAAAATAATCAATTTTCTCAGAAATTTATCCGGAGCATGGTGGTTAAATCTAGAACAATTAATTGGTAGATGCACCCTGATAACTAGCTCCCCTGGTTGGCTAACGCCCGCTGGGGGGTTTTTTATTACTTAACAAGCACAAAACTTACGCACTCAAAGCCTGAAACCTATATCTAAAAGCCTACGCCAGTTGCTTCTTTTGTTCAAAGAGGCTCTTGCTAGCCAGCTTTAAGAGTCCGGGAACCCTTGACGGTTGATTACTCCTTCACACTACGCTAATGGTAGTTCCTACCTTACGGGAGCAAAACAAGTTGGGTGTTACTCGCCCAAAGGACAGTAGACGCTTTTACATCGCTAACACTAACAGCAAGTCACTGGCTACCCTGAAAAGGCAAATCTAAAAACCCTCTTATAAGAAGATTGGGAAATCTCTTATGCGTAAGTCCTACAACAATAATCGTTGACACACCCATTATTTAAGGCAGCGCACCAGTAATTTAATTGGCAATCCTGTCCTGATAACTAACCCCTCTGAGGTTTTTCTGTGATAAACAAACAGTAACAAATTCAATCTCTGTTAATTTATCCGGTAGCAACCCATTTATTTTAGAAGAGATTATTGGTAGATGCACCCTGATAACTCACTCCCCTAGTTGGCTAAAACCCACTGGGGGTTTTTTTATTTACAATTACCATCAACCCTGATTCTGATGATTTTCTCCGGAAGATACTGGTTGCCCCTAGAAAAGATAACTGGTAGATGCACCCTGATAACTCACTCCCCTAGTTAGGTTAACACCAACTGGGGTTTTTTTATTTTAAAAAATAACTGACCTTTGTTCAAATTTATCCGGAGTATGGTGTTGAACCTAAGAACATTTAATTGGTAGATGCACCCTGATAACTAACTCCCCTGGTTGGCTAACACTCAACTGGGGGTTTTTTTGTCTACTAGACGCGTAGGGACTTGTCTTTATACATCTCCCACCCTAGACTTTGCTACCCAAATAACTGGAGTGCAGCATTATTCTTGTTGCTACTGCTGGTAGACCTTGAGTATCTTTCTATTGCCAGGATACAGCATAACTTGATCACGCCATCCCTGAATCGCTTTCTTTTTATTATGAGCTAGAGATGCCACACCAAAATGATTGCTATGATATTTAATCATATTCTTAATTTTTTTTCTACATTTTAATTATCCTGCCAGCAATCATCCTCTCAAATTGATATCAGAGCTTACTCGCCAACTAGATAAGCTGATACGCGCCTAAATTGTATAAACACTCTTTACCGTCGTTAACTGTTAACTGTTGACCGTTAACGGTCATCAGCCATCAGTCATCAGTCATCGGTCATTAGCCTTCATGTAAATGTTCAAGTTAAATGCGTAACAGCTTAGTATTTCTCGTTAAGAGCCTCAGCCTCCCAAAAAATCGCCTTCCCTGCTAGAAACAGAGAAGGAGGAAAACCTACTGGATAAGGATTTAAGACTTAAGTTGACACGAATCACCAACTGTATGGTAATATTTCATGGCATTATGCTAAAAAACTTTGCCTAGAATCAAAGAGTCGTCAACCCATGAGTTTAGCTGTAATTAAGTTCTCTTCAGAAGAGTGCGGCATTTGCCACAAAATGTCTTTTTATGACAAAAAGGTGGCAGAAGAACTGGGTTTAGAATTTATCGATGTAAAAATGCAGGATACGGCTGCTTACCGCAAGTATCGCAAGATTTTATTAACTCAATATCCCGATAAATCAGAAATGGGATGGCCTACTTACATCATCTGCAATTCTCCAGAGGGGGAATTTGAGATTGTGGGTGAGGTAAAAGGAGGTCATCCCAAAGGGGAGTTCAGAAGCCGTCTTCAAGAGGTTCTGAATCCCACTGCTAATCAGAACTAATTACGTCAAAAGATTTAACCTCCAGGACAGGGCCAATCATGGCAGTTGTCATGATATCTTCACGCACCTGCCCTTTAACTTTTGCTTTTTGTCCGGCTTTGAGTAAGTCTTTGTCAGCCCCTCTGAGGATTTCGTAAGTAACGCCCTCTTCTGTAACTAACGCCCATGCGCCTGTACCAATATCGCGGCGTTGGATGGTTCCTGTAAGTGTAATGCTCATAAAGAGTGCTGAGTTGTGAGTGCTGAGTGGGGGAGTAGGGAGTGGGGAAATAGGGAGTGGGGAAATAGGGAGTTAGGAGTTATTAATAATTCTTCCCATTCCCCATTTATGCTGTTTTTTCTTCGTTCTTCAATGCTAAACGAGCAAGTCCATAACAAACTAGGGCATTGGCGATGAGGAAGAGGCGTGCTATGTTACTACTTCCCAAACCCCAAACTGCTGGGTCGTAAAACGCACTTACTGTCAAGCACGCTGCTACACCTAAGGTTGAACCAATGGCAAACCATTTCCAACTAGGATGTCCCAGCAGCAATGCCATTAACACAATAGGAATCAGTACGCTAGCAAACAGGGGATTCAACGCGTCGGTTCCCTGGAGGGTATTGCCTAGTTCGGGAATTGAACTACCCAAAACCCGGAAAGGCCATTGGGGAAGATCAAAAATATAGATTCCTTTGAGGAAGAATAACCCGGAACTGCCAGCGATTAGCCCACTAGATAAAGACCAACTCCAAGTGAAGGGGAAGTAAACTCTTAAAAACCAAGCCAGCAGATAAGAACCAACTACCATTAAAATCTTGGGTAACAATGCTACCGCGCCACCATCAATCCAAAAGCCGGGGTTAAGATAGCCGTTATCCCGTAACCATCGAAAGAAATCTGGGAAACTGATTTGTCCGCCAAAGGCTAGTTTGACTGCTGCTTCTGCATTGAGTTGCCCAGCGCCATAATAGTTCAAACCATCATCCTGGATAACTCGCGCCGACTGCTTGAGAACTTTTAACACTTCATCTGGTTCTTTAACACCAGCAGCCTTGATTAATGCCGCAACACCAGCAACATGGGGAGCAGCCATGCTTGTACCCTGGAAGCCCAGAAATACACCTTCGCCTTTTTCGTCGATAGTTTCTTGGAGAATCTTACCAGCTTCACTACCACCAGGAGCAGAAATATCTACCCCAGCACCAAAGTTAGAATAGGGCGCTCTTTCACCATCTGGACCAGTTGCCGAAACGCCAATGACGTAGGGATAGCGGGCTGGATAGCTTGCCCCATTGGCGTTTTCATTTCCTGCTGCGGCAATGATAACTACACCTTTTCTATGGGCATACTCGATCGCTTCTTTCATCAACTTGCTTTCACCGCCACCACCTAAGCTCATATTAATCACATCTGCGCCTTTATCAGCAGCAAATTTAATCGCTTCGGCAATATCGGCAACAGTACCGCCACCATAGGAACTGAGAACCTTCAGCGGCATCAGACTGGCTTCGTAAGCAATTCCAGCGACCCCATATTTGTTATTTGTAGCTTGAGCAATAGTTCCGGCAACATGGGTACCGTGGCCATTATCGTCTTTGGCTTCTTCTCGGTCGTTAACAAAATCATAGCCTTTGACGAATTTTGTCTCATACAAATCCCGCACCTTAGTAATACCAGTGTCAATCACTGCCACTTTGATGCCACTGCCTTTGGTTTGACTCCATGCGCCTTCAATACCGATTTTGTGCAAGTTCCATTGCTTGCTGTAATATTGGTCATTAGGTCCAATTAATGAGGGACTTGCTTCTTCATCTTCTTGGGGTCGCAAAAATTCTGCTAACCAAGCGGCTTCACCTGGTTGTGGAATCTTATTGTAGATATAGTTTGGTTCAATAAATTCTGTAGCTTGGGCAAACTGAGATTTTCTTAGTTCTTGGAGCCGTTGACGATCGCCCTTGATAATATAAATATTATCTTTTTTGGAAAACTTGTTGTCTAATTGGGGTGTAACGTTATATTGTTTGGCGATCGCTTGCAGATTCTGTTCCACCACTGATAATGGAATATCTTCCCGAAAATCAAGCAAAATCGTCTCAAACTCTCCTTTGGCTGCCAATCCCTGAAAATTCAGGAAACCAAATATGGCAGATCCCAGCCCAATGACAAACAAGCACAATAATATAAGTTTTCTCATATTAACTCATCACCGCTTTTTGCCAGTTTGCTCACTACCATAACCTATCTCCATCCTTTAATGGTGGATTTTGCACTTTTAGTTACAAGTTTCACTCAGGAATTTTTTAAACGATGGAACGTGGTCTTTTGTGGTTGCCCTTATTAGTAATGTTTTTTTGGTTGGCTTGGCAAGGCTCGAAGGAGTATCAAAAAGTTGAAGCCTATCGCGCTTGGGCAGAGCAATTTGAACGGGCTAAGTACGATATTTATGCTGTATTAGGTCAAAAAGGCAACAATCTAACTTGGGGAAAACCAACGCCTAAAGGGCCTGTTAAACTAGAAACATTTTCTTTGCTTGATGTCAGAGAAATATATCTTTTAGTAGATGACAAAAAAGTAGATTTAGAAAATCTACCGGAGAAAGGTCGTTCTATAGAGTTGGAATTTTTATTTTCCGAATCTACTGGTTCAGTGCGAGTTCCGTTTACAGAAATCCCTTTAGCAGCAGAATGGGGTAAGTTTTTGCAGGGGGCGTTAGAAAGTGTGCGATCGCAAGAGAATCAATAGTTGTATCAAAAATTCAAGTAATCTTCATTTTAGGATACTGAAAAGTCAAAGATGTAATCCGCACATTAGCTGTACTATAGTCGAAACCGGTTAAAGCCAGTTAAAGTATTGATAACAAGCATCAAATAGTGGATTTAAGCAACACTAAGGGTAAAGTACATTTTTTAGGGTTGCAAAATATTCTCCTTTTTTGTGCCTTTACCAGACTAATGGTAGTTTTTGAACACAACCCCTTAACAAAAATAAGGTGTAGGAAACCGCAGCAAAGAATTTAGTTGCTTAATACTAAATCTTCTTTGTTCAGTTATTCCCCTACACCTGCTCTACAGAAACTTGGTTTTCAAAAGACAAAACTAAATAGTGATAAAAGTAGAAGGTTGAGCCGAAAGTATACTTGCAGTGATATTATCCAACTTCGCCAACACCTGATTGTCAGAACTATTCATAATGAAGGCTTGAGTTCCTTGTTGCTGTATCAACAATTGACCAAACACCAGACCACCTGACAAAGCGAGCTTGTCCGTACCCACTTGAAAATCAGTAATGGTGTCCGTGTCCTGAGCAGAAGCCAATACAAAGGTGTCAGCGCCATAACCCCCTGTAAGTACATCTATGCCTGCGTTTCCATAAAGCCAATCATCGCTTGCGCCTCCCAATAGTTGGTCATCGCCGATACCACCAAATAACGTATCGTTACCGTTATCACCCGAAAGTCTGTCATTGCCGCTATCGCCATACAGCCGATCGTTACCATCATTGCCCCAGAGAGTATCATTTG